>Ga0180434_10002990_pt1 | contig 21831 bp, 29 predicted proteins | sample SS_ome_7_FD_132453 | JGI IMG/M metagenome (GOLD analysis project Ga0180434, IMG submission 132453) | Hypersaline lake sediment archaeal communities from the Salton Sea, California, USA - SS_1_D_2 metaG | ecosystem: Environmental > Aquatic > Non-marine Saline and Alkaline > Hypersaline >...
GACGATCCGGGCCAGCGCAGCGGATAACCAGTGGCGCTCCGTATGCTGGTCGCCCGAGTTGGGTCTGTTTTGCGCGGTGGCCAGCTCTGGTGCTGGCAACCGCGTCATGACCTCGCCTGACGGCATCAACTGGACGATCCGGGCCAGTGCCGCCGATAATGGATGGTATTCCGTCTGCTGGTCGCCCGAACTGGAACTGTTCTGTGTGGTGTCCTTTAACGGAGTCGGTAACCGCGCGCAGACGTGCCGGCCCTCTGGCGTCCGGTGGCCGAACACGTCCATAGAAGCCGCACTCATGCTCCCCGGTTCGCACGCCACGGGCGGTGGTGGTGGCGCTCTGACGCTCGGAGGGGCTCAGACGGCCAGCAAGGGAGGCGCGGGAGGCGCCGGCGGCCGGGGCGGTGGAGCCATGCGCTGGGACGTCAACGAGCTCGTCATCCAGGAAGGCGCGGAGATGAGCTGCGACGGCGAGAACGGGACCGACGGCGACGATGGGATCGCGACCGACAACGCCGGCGACATCGCTGGCGGTGGCGCAGGAGGCGGAGGCGGAGGAGGTGGCACGCTGCTCGTGGGCGTCCACAAGGCGACGCTGGGCGGCGTGATCTGGACGCCGGGGGACGGATACTGGCGGTTCATCCACGCCAACGGCGGCCTGGCGGGCGCCAAGGGCGACGGCTACGAGTTCGACGACGTGGCCCGCGCGGCCTCCGACGGTGGCACCGGCGCGCAGGGATCGCGCGGCCTGATGTTGATGGAGAAGCTCGCCTGAGAAGGATAAAGCGTGCGCGTCTTCGAGCCAACTATTCAGTCGGCACCCTTTAAGGTGTTCGGGGTGGGACTCGGAAAAACGGGCACCTGCACGCTGTCGTGGATGCTTTCGAGTCTGGGCTGGCGCGTTGCCCACTTTCTCGGTGATCCTCGCCGGTATGACGAATTCGACGCCGTGACCGACTCTCCGACGCATTTGTACCTGATGTCCTCTGACGTTCGCTTCCCCGGTTCCAGGTTCATCCTCACCGAACGTCCGCTAAGTAGCTGGCTGGACTCCTTGAAACAATGGATGAAGACGCATCCGGTTGACGGCTCGACGAGCTTTGTCCGCCTGACATGTTATGGTGAACTGTTCTTTGACGAGGACCGCGCGCGAAAGATGTACGAGCGGCACCTGCGTTTCGTCGAGTGGTACATGAAGGAGTACATCGACTCCGATCGGTTTTTACGCATCTCGCTCTGTGACCCAAACATTCCCGATGAAGCGAAGTGGTCGCGGCTCTGTAAATTTCTGGGTGTCGCGACGCCGGAACTGACGATCGGGAAGATCAACTCGCAGTCGTACGCCCCGAAAGAACATCACGCCGTGCACGAGACAAAACGTTGAAGACGGTCAGGTGGATCACCGGCCTTCCGCCGGCCAAGTCGGAAAAGAGGGAGGCGGAATACGCGTCCGCGCTGCGCTCAAACATCGGCAGTAGACAGGTTTCATCCGTTACGCTCCTTAAAGAGGAAGACGGTCCGCTCGGCGAGGAGAGGCTGGAGCTCTCCAAGGGATGCCGGGTCATACGCCTGGGAAGGCGCGCCACGTTCAACGATCTGCTTTCGGTCTGCGGCGACGGCGAGGTGAACTGCATCGCCAACGCGGACGTCGCCTTTAACTTCACGTCGGGCCGCTTGAGAAAAACGGAGCTTGGAAAATCGACGGTCCTGGCTCTTTCGCGGGTGGATGCGCCGTGTAAGTGGTCTTACGACGCCTGGATTTTTATCGGGCGGCCGGACGTGAATGCCGACTTTGAGTTGGGACGATTTTCCTCCGATAACGCCTTCGTCTACTTACTCAAGAAGTCGGGCATGAAAGTCCTCCATGACGACCTTATCCTTCTGCGTCACTACCACGAGTCGGGGGAACACAGCCCGATCTGGAACCGCCCCGTCATGATAGGATGGAGCGGGGCCGACGAGGTGCGCCGTCGCGAAGGCGACTTCGTGACGTTGGCCTGCCATGAGTGCGGAGGATACAGACCCGGATTGGGAGACCAGTTGTGCGCGCTCTCGGCGGCAAGAGAGTACGCCAGGCACCATCCGGAGCACCGTTGTTTCATCTCCGGCATCGGTTGGCGGCTGGCCGAGACGCTCTTTCACGACGGCCTTCTTTCCTGCGGAAAGCCAAGGGGGCACTTGATGTCTGCTTACGACCCGGTCCGCATCATAAACGGGTGCCGGACGGCCAGGAATTACCTGGGGTTCTTCTACCAAAGCCTCGGGTTGACGGTGGACGGCCCCGTCCGCCTCGAGCTTCCGCGGCGTCCTCCGGTCGCCGGGCTGCCCAAAGACTATATCGCTCTTCAGGCTTACGCCGTGTACGCTGAAAACCCACAAGCCGAATTCGTACAGTCGGTAATCGACGAGGCCGTCCGTATCACCGGGTTGCCCGTAATCGCCGTCGGTAAACCCGAGAACCGTGAAGGGGAGCCTTTTCGCGGCGTGAACTACCATTTCCGTTCCTACTTACCGATCGAAATGATAAGCATCGTCCAGAACTCAATAGCGACCATTTCGGGCAGATCGGCGTCGGCGCACATAGCCTGCGCGACGGACGTCCCTCTAATTTATTGGTGCCCGAGCTGGGATAAAATGGAATGGCACCTTGACGGGAGCTCCAGGGGACCGGTTGTTCCTGTCCTGTTTCAAGACGAGCACGTTGACTTCTCCGCGGTGACCGGTTTCTTCAGCAGGATTTTGCAGGGCCGATGAGCTTGGTTCCATCCCACCGCACGCCGTTTTTCAGTCTCGGCATGCGCCTGAACTCCAGAAATCAACGTTCGGATGGCTCCCTGATCTTCTGTTAAAACGAACCACTTCCGGGAACGGGAAATGGTCGGTTTTTACCGCGTGGTCATGATCGTCGGATTCAAGGTGCGGATCGTGATCGTGCCCGAGACGGATGTCCAGCCACGGGTTCCACAGTTGCCAGCCGAGCTGCTTCTGAACGGCTCTGCAGAACGCATTTTCGCACCCGCTGCGCCCTAGACTCCAGTTGCATCCGCTTACCGGCATGGGGGGGCGAAACGCCCAGGCGTCCGATGAGTAAAGATTCCAGTAAAAATCCGCCCTCGTGATGGCGCACAGCACACCGGGAGGGATGGTCTTTAGCTTCTGAACGGACCAGTCGAACGTAATATCGGCGTTACAGAAGACACAGACGCCCTCTTCCTGATTTGCCGCATCGACGTAGTCCTGGAAGGTGGACCTTCGGCCCAGGTTAATGGTCTTCTTCACGCGCGAGTGAAGCTGTCCCAGCGGGCGCAAGCCGGGTTCCTCGACTAACAATATGATGCGGCTGATCTCCCTGTTGCAGGAGTTGAGATACAGACAGCGGTCGTAGGCCTCTCTTCTGGCTTTGTGTTTTGATTGTGCAAACCCGACGATCAGCGAGAGGTTGCTCACGATAGCTCGATCCTTTTCCCGCTTAGCGCCGTAACCGTGCCGCGCCCGTAACCGCTTGCGTTGACGGGCCCCCTTTTCGCGGACCGCGACCTGTCCCGGTTCCTGTAGTACATTGCCGGCCAGTCATTTTCCTTGGGGTGATCGATGGCTGTGGCAAAAGGGTTTCCATCCCTGGTCACGGACATTCCGGCACGCGTTGCCCTTTCCAAAAGGTCAGTATCCTGATAACCCATCTCTCGCAACTGCTCGTCGTATCCGCGCAACTCGCAAAAGGTGGAGGCCGTCATGGCAATGCGGCCGTAGGTGCCGTCTGCCATTTCATGCCTGGACGGCCCAATACCGCGAATGATGTTCCGACCACTGTATAGATGCGCAATCTCGCGGTTTCCCAGTCGCAGAAGCCTGGGGAGCGTCAAGGCGTGAAGCAGGTTGTCGATGTCCAGATTACACAACACGCGGCCTCTTCCCAGTCGGTGCGCCAGATTCTTGGCGTGGGAGCACTCAAAACCGCCCTGATGTTCGTACCGAAAATACCGAACCATGGAATTCCCGAGCGCGCGCACCCAGTCCGCCAGACCGTCGCTTGAGCCGTAGTCCAGCAGGATAAACTCGACCGGCCACTTATCCGCGACCATGAGGTTCCGCGGAAGCGTCAGTCTGGCGTGCTTCAGCCTGTTTCCGCATGTCTGGCAAAAGCTGATTTCAACTGTTCTTCCTTTCAGACCCCTCATGCGTCGCTCCAGGTATTAAAGGGCGTCTATCAGGTCGGAGTGGAATTCGTCCTCCTCCTCGGGACTGAGCTCTTCGCAGATACAGACGCCACGGTCCGGCACGTCGTACCCGTACTCCTTTACGATCTCGCTCAGCAGCGGGCCCACGTGCGGCGGCTGGAATGAATACCCGCGCTTGTACTTTCCGCAGTGGGAACTCATGGGCATCGGGTCCTTGCGCTCCAGCTTGGCCAGGTCCATGAACTTCAGTCCCTGCTCGAGGATGAACTCCGTGATGGAACCAGGCCGGCCGTCGTGCTTCCTGGGCTGGCGCCACAGGCCTCGGATGCTCTTGTTGTAGGGTTCGGCCGCCAGCTCGATCCGCATGACCCTGGCCCGCTCCTCGGGGCTCAGCAGTTCCACCACCTCCCACGGCTGCTGGTTGGGGCAGAACATGCAGGCCGACTTGACGGGCGCAGGAACGCTTCGCTCGGCGATCTCGTCGAGGCACCGCTGGAGGTTCCATCCCCACTCCATGAGTGGGTATCGCACCTCGTACCGCTCGCGGTCTCTCTGAAACCTTCCGGCGTGCGCCTTGGCGTCCGCCTTTGCCAGGCGTTTCGTCTCGCCGGCGTCGTAGCCGATCAGCTTGACGACCTTCTCTCCTCGCGCCCAAGCCTCCTGCGCGAGCGGCCATTCCTTCGTCCACTTGTTCTGCGGGTCGATCTTCCACTTGTTTGTGCATGTGCCGCGGCCGAACACGATTCCGGGCAGCACGCAGTTCATCGCCATGTCGCCCTCTATGGTCCTGTAGGGCGTCGTGCGGCGCACCGGCACGTAGCGTACGATCGTCAGCGGCGGGAACTTGGCTCTTTTGAGCCATCTCTGAAGGATCGGGATGTACTCGTAGGTCTGCCGCTTCTCCGCTCCGACGTCGGCAAACAGGATCGCATCCGGCCGAAGACTTCTGGCGTGCATACCCATCAGCATGGCGGTGGAGTCGCGGCCCACGCCGCAGGCGACAATAACGGTCTTTCCCTTCAACCCTTTCATGCGTCGACCCCGCTACAAGGCGTCCAATAGGTCCGAGTGAAACTCGTCCTCCTCCTCGGGGGGCATCTCGCGTCCTTTCCCCAGGACCGCTTCCGGCGTGTCGTATCCGTGCGCCTTCAGTATCTCGCGCAGTGACGGGCCCTCGTGCTCGACGTCGTACTTAAAGACAAACTTGCCCATGCCAACCTTGCCGCTACTCCAGAACTTCTTGCAGTTTGGGTTCATGGGCATCGGGTCCCTGGCTTCGATCTTCATCGGGGGCGTGAACTTGAGGCCCTGGCGCAAGATGAACTCCGTAATGGAACCGGGCTTCGCGTCCTCGCTCTTCGGCCTCTTGCCCCACATCCCGACATGCACCTCTCCCTTCTTGTTTTTCTTATTGTATCCCTCGGCCGTGTACTCGATCCGCATGATGCGCCCGCGCAGCTCCGGGTTGAGCAGCTCGACGACCTCCCAGGGGTGCTGCGAAGGGCAGAAGAAGCACGCGCTTTTGACTGGCACTGGGAGGTCGCGTTCGGCGATCTCATCGATGCAGCGCTGTAGGTCCCAGCCCCAATCCATGAGTGGGTAGTGGATTTCGTACTTCTTTCCCTCGGGCGTGAGCTTGCCCGCGTGGGCCTTGGCGTCCGCGCGCTTCAGCCGGTGTTCCTCGCCGGCGTCGTAGCCGATCAGTTTGACGACCTTCTCTCCACGCGCCCAAGCCTCCTGCGCGAGCGGCCAGTGGTTGCCCCACTTGATCTGCGGCTCGATCTTCCATTTCTGCGTGCAGCTCCCGACCTGGAACGCGATCCCGGGCAGCGTGGCGTTCATGACCATGTTGCCTTCGATCGTGTCGTAGGGGGCCTTTTTGGGGGTCACGCGCACAATCGTGATGGGCGGAAATTGGACCTTTTTGAGCCACCTCTGAATGATGGGAATGTAGGCGTACGTCTCCGGCTTCTCGCTCCCCACGTCCGCAAACACGATCGCGTCCGGCCGTATGCCCATGTCGTGGAGCCGTATCAACAGGGCCGTCGAGTCCCGGCCCACGCCGTAGGCCACGTACAAGACCTTGTTCTTGAGGTAGCGCTCGATCTTCATACGGGAGATTCTATTCGGCCTGCCGCGTAATCAACAGGTAAGTCTTCCGCGCCAGCGGGGACTCTAGTGGAGGCTTCCTGCATCCGCTGATAGCGAGGAGGAAGAAGACCATGGCCGCGACGAATGCTGCCCAGTATAGCTCTCTCACGATGTCTGGTTCTCCTTCTCTTTTTTGGCGATTATCCCCAGTCCGTCCATCGCGAGCCTGGCCCTGAAGTCGCGGTCGTTCTTCACGCTGTCGTGCAGACGTTGTGCCTCTTCTTCGGCCTCCTTCGCGAGTTGCTCGATTTGTTTCGCGAGCGTGGCCCTGGCGTTCTCGATGATCTGTCCCATGAAGGGCGTTGTGGCCTCCACGATCGCCCGGGCCAGGTAGTACTCCACCCACGTGCCCCGATGCTCCTTCAAAAGCACCTCCGGGCTCAGAACGACAAGGCGTACCCTCTCGATCCCCGTGCTCTCCAGATACTGGTAGACTGCTTTAGCCACGGTGTACTGGTCGACGCGTTCAAGATAATCGAACGAGGCACGCATCAGTGGCTGGGTGGTGCCTAGTGGAGCGGCGCCCTGGATACGCGGGTCCACGACGTATTCTTGGGCGAGCAAGAGCGGCCGGCTGTTCTCGTCCATTTACTGGTTCCCCCATCGCAGCGTGACGCGCTGGCCCATCGCGATCCCGTCGGCGTTGAAGCGGACGTTGTTCAGCCTGACCTTCCGGTCCTTGCGCGTGACGTAGCTCCCACAGATCGTGTAGACGCCGTCCTCGTCACGGGTGATCGAGGACAGGTTGATGTGACCCATGCCGCGTCCGCCCAGCTCCCCGTGCACAAACGCCTGAAGCGCGAAGTGGGCCTTAGTGCACTCCCTCGACCCGCAAAAGAGGGTGTCGTTACTGCGGCGCAGGGTAGCACCACAGAGGGCGCATCGGCGGTCCTTCATGTGCTGCCCCCCGTTGCTCTTATGGCGGTACCGCCGCTTAGCAGTTGATACTGATCCGTGGCGTCGGCGGCAGACGCTCGCTGCTGCTTCATCATCTCATCGAACGCCCTGCGCTGCTCCTCCGTCGGCGGCGCGTTTGGCATCACATTCGGATGAGCTCCAGATAGAAGACTTACCGGTGGAGGTATGGACCCATCCCATTCCAAATACGGGTTGTTCTGGTCGCTCCCGTGACCCTGGCTGTCCATCGTCTGCATCGCTACATGGGCCTGCTGGTCGCCTACGATGTCCAGTACCGGGCCCGGACCCTCGTGATCCGGCAGCACGTCGATGTGCGAGACAAATTCCGTGAACAGGAAAAGGGGCGTCGCCGACTGGCCCAGAAGATGCCCTAAGCGTGACGGGAGGGTCGCGAGCGGGTCACCTGCGATACGCTTATCGCCGACGTCGTGCAGGTTCGGGGGAAAGGTGAAGATGCCCCCGGTCTGAAGATCGACATCCGGCAGCCAGATGGTCATCACGATACCGTCGCTCGACAGAAACTTGACCCCCGAAACCTGCGGGCGGAGGACCGTCCTGTCACCCTTGCGCCTCGGCTCGTACTTGATACCGGTCTGGAACCCGGATGGGGTCGGTTGCGCCGGTTTTTGAACAACAACGGGGTATCCGCTCATTATTGGGGTTTCCTTCGTCTGGACTGTCCCCCTTGCCGCTTGTAAGCGATTTCACAGGATCGCCAAGGGTGGATCGCTCGCTAATCATGACGTCGTCTCTTGCATCAGCTCGCTCTTGTCCCATGCCGTCTTCCCTGCACCTGGCTCGCTCGCGCACACTGTAGTCGTCACTTGCTCTGGCTCGCTCGCGCCATTTGCCGTCGTCTCAAATGATGGCTCGCTCTTTTGCCATGCCGTCGTCCCCATATATGGCTCGCTTCCTTAGATTGCTGTCGTCACCTCCACTGGCTCGCTCCAGCGTATTGCTGTCTTCTTTCCATCTGGCTCGCTTCGCCTGGACGCCATCGTCATCCCACTTGGCTCGCTCGCGCCTATAGCCGTCGTCACCTCCTATGGCTCGCTCCATCATGATGCCGTCGTTACCAGAGATGGCTCGCTCCGAATTGGTGCCGTCATCTTTAGTATTGACTCGCTCCACTCTCATTGCTGTCATCAAGACATTTGGCTCGCTCAACAATCATGCCATCATCCGAACCCTCGGCTCGCTCTCGATCCCTGCTGTCGTCTCGAAGCATGGCTCGCTCGTTAATCATGCTGTCGTCATGCAGGCTGGCTCGCTCTGGAAGATTGTTGTTATCCAACCTCCTGGCTCGCTCTTGTCCCATGTCGTCTTCTCTGCACCTGGCTCGCTCCCGTACTCTGCTGTCGTCGCGCGTTCGTGGCTCGCTCTGCCAATATGTCGTCGTCAATTTCCATGGCGGCTCACTTCACCATCGGCGGTGCTTCGATGAATTTCGTGTGGCCGAGCTGGTCGAAGCAGTAGGGCTTGTGCCACTTCAACCCCAGCAGCTCACGGCCGCGCTGGTAGTAGTGGAACAGGAACGTCTTTACCGTGATCCTACGGGCCGTCCCGAAGACCCACCCGTCCGGCATGCGGCCCTCCTTAAGTGTCTTGATCGTCTTCTTGTCCTTGTACCGCTTCGCTTCAAGCGCCGCGTCGGCTTTTTCCTTCAACTCGCCGGCGGCGTTCTTCGCGGCCAGGTCCTCGTGTCGGACGCGGAGCATTGTGCCGTAGAAGCTTTTCTTCTTCTCGTCGCGGAGCATATTGAAGGACATGGCGATCTTCCAGCAGACCACCTTCATGCGGCGGTTGTAGGGGCACAGGGCCGCGACCTTCTTGAGGTCACCGTTATTCCACTTCTTCCGCTGTTTGAACTCGGCCATCTTCCGGCAGTCTCGTTCGACGTACTCCGCTTTCCGGTTCCGGGCGCTGGCGACGGCGGCGCCAAGGGCGGTTCCTTCGAGGCCGGCGCCCAGGTGCTTGTCGACGAGCTTTTCGGCGGCCTTCGATCCGATCCAGACCGAGGAGGGGTCAAGACCGCAGAAGCGCCAGATGTGTCCGGCCGTGTGGGCGCGCTTGAGATCGATGTTGGCATAGAGGGCGCAGGCGAGGATGTGGGCTAGACCCTTTTGTGCCATGACCCACCGGCACAGTCGTTGGGTGGGAGCGTAGGCCGCGAGTGCGGAGCTGATCTGCGCTTCGAGGTACCGGCCGTTCTGGTGAAGCCAGCTCAGGACCTCGTGCGGCTCTTTGCTCTTGGTGAGCGCTTTCTCTTGGTTTCCGACCCGGATGCGCACTTTCTGGAAGGCGTAGTAGGTGTCAACGAGGTAGCGGACCTCTTGGGGGTTGCTGAGGTTCTTGACGGCCTCCTTCAGGTCCTTGTTGAGTTTCATGATGCCGGTCATTTCGGCAACCCCCGGTGGAATGGGGGCGGCTTCCGGCCCGTCGTACAGTCCGTCGTCTCCGTCGAGGTCGCGGTCGACCTGGTCTTCGTTCATGGTCTCTTCCTTTCCGTTCGTTTCGGTTTGTGGCCGGCGCGGTCCGGTCACCGCCCGTGTTTGTACGCGATTTCACGGGATCGCCAAGTGTTTTCTGTCGTGGCGGCGGTCAGCCGAAAAAACGCCTCACAGGAAGGCGCTGACGGGCCGATCTGGAGGGCGGGAGGGTCTTTTGACGTTTTGGCGGTTCGAGGCCAGCCAGCGGCCGGGAACCGAGGAAAACAGGGCGCGGATACGGCCAGATGGTAAACCTAAGCCCTCCTTGGTATCCACGACAGAGAATCTAACATTCTCTGTCGGCATGGGAAAAAAGTCCACATAACCCATGTGTTTATCATGTGTTATGACTTAAATAAAATGGGGAAAACATCTTGACCTCGTATAAGCCCTTGGTATCATTGATGTTCTGATGGTGTGGCTGTCGGCTCTTTGACAAGGGGGTGCGGATGCATAAGAGGAAGGCCCAGAAGGGGCGCCGTCCAGGCCGCCGGCCCAGACGGCCATCCGACCGGCCGCAGAGGGGCCGCCGCGAGTGCCGCGGCGGCTGCTGCCGGATCGTTTACCTGTCACTGTGAGAGAACCTGTAAGAAGGAGGTTGCCGATGCCGGAACAACTGACACTGAAGGGAATCAAGACCTTCCAAGGGATGGAAGGCTACGGCCTCAACGCCACGCTGTACTTCAAGGGTAAGAAGGCCGCCTTCGTGCTCGACGAGGGCTGCGGCGGCGAGATGATGTACCACTGGCAGAACGGCATGGAACCCGTCGTGCTGGACCACTGCCGCAAGATGCCCAAGATCGACCACCAGAAGGAGTGCGTCGAACTGTACGGACAGGGGTGGTGGGACAAGCTCGGCGTTGAAGCGCAGAAGCGCATGGCGAAGGAGGACAAGAGCGGCCGCGAACGGCTGGACCGCTGGATCAACGCCGAAGTGGACCGGCGCGAGAACGAGAAGCGGCTCAAGCGGCTCTGCAGGAACAAGCTGGTGTTCCAGACCACCGAGGGGAAGGCGAAGAACGAGTACCAGACGCTCAACTCGAAGTACACGCCTCACGCCGCCGCGTGGGTCAGGAAGAAGTACCCCGACGCGGTCATCCTCAATGAGCAGTTCGCGCCTCAGTCGAAGGGTAAGGTGAAGGTCACCGTTTAGACGGACCTTCGTGGTCGCCGCCGCGCGAGTGTGACGCGGCGGCGAACATGAAGGCCTGCCCAAGCAGGCCGGAATAGAAGGAAGGAGGAGCGATGAAAGCAATCGACCTGTTCGCCGGCGCCGGAGGATTCTCTACCGGCGCACGCAAGGCGGGCGTCGAGGTCCTGCTCGCCGCCAACCACTGGCAACTCGCCATCGACGCCCACGGCCGGAACCACCCGGGCGTCACGCACATCTGCCAAGACCTCAACCAAGCGGATTTCACGAAGTTCCCCGCCCACGATCTGCTGCTCGCCTCGCCTGCCTGCCAGGGCCACTCCAAGGCCAGAGGCAAGGACAAGCCGCACCACGACGCCTGCCGCTCAACCGCGTGGGCCGTCATCTCCTGCGCCGAGGTCCACAAGCCGCGCCACGTCCTGGTGGAGAACGTGCCCGAGTTTCTGGACTGGGTCCTCTACCCCGTGTGGCAGCTCGCGCTGGAGAAGCTCGGCTACACGATCCAGAAGCACATCCTCGACGCGGCCGACTTCGGCGTCCCGCAGCACCGCCAGCGCGTCTTCGTCTTCGCGACACGCGGCAAGACGGCGCCCAAGCTCGTCTTCCCGACCTCGACCCACCGACCCGCCAGTTCGATCATCGACCTCGACGCCGGCCGGTGGGCCAAGATCACCAGACGCTCACACGCCAAGGCCACCCTGGAGCGCATCGCGCGCGGACGTGAGACCTACGGCCGAACGTTCGTGATGGCCTACTACGGGTCGTCGCGCAACGGCCGGTCCATCGACGCGCCGCTGGGAACCGTCACAACCATCGACCGCCACGCCATCGTCCACGGCGACAGGATGCGGATGCTCACCATCGACGAGTACAAGCGAGCCATGTCGTTTCCCTCAGACTACTGGTTGCCCAAGGTCAAGCGGCCCGCGCTGCACCTGCTCGGCAACGCGGTCTGTCCCGACGTCGCGGAGCGAATCGTCGGCGAGTTGAAGCGAATCGGATAGAAAGGAGGAGCGAGTTGAGTCCCAGAGAGAAGGCGCAGAATGAGATCGCGGAGTTCCTGCGAGAGCACCGCGACTACTTCACGGCCCCGTACGGGGTCCTGACCGGCATGACCGCGCTCAGGCGCGGCGGCAAGGCGCGGAACATCACCTTTGGCGTCGCACGATCGCTCGACGCCTCGATCCTGATCCTCTCGCCCACCCGGATAAGGGTGAGCGGACAGGGCGGTTCCGCGTACCTGTTTAAGGGCGACTTCGGTTCGGTGAGTGAACTCATCGAGCACTTCGAAGAGGCCATTAAGGGTCGTTGAAAAACGAGGAAGGAGGTTGCCGATGTGGGGATACCCGAGTGATTTGAAGGACCCGCTCGTCTACTGGGGCGCGCGGGCAATCAAGGAGAACGGCTACTGGGACCGGCGCAAGGGCGATTACATCCCGCCCAAGCTCGGCTTCTCGATGCTGCACGACCGCCAGTCCTGCTCCGGCGAAGAGGCCGACCGCAAGGACCTCGTCCGCTGGCTCAACGAGAAGGCCATGCCGCTGGCCCAGGAATGGGCCAAGGGCGAGAGCAGCGACAGCGAGAAGGTCTTCGAGCACCGCGAAGGCGAGTACAGGCTCATGGCCTCCTGCAACATGTCCTGCGGCTACGTCTACGTCGGCGCGTGGCGCGACCCGCGCGTCCGCCTGCACTCCCAGTACAAGGAAGGCGAGGAGAAGAACGAGGGCTGCATCTACGGGATCACCAAGCTGGCCGACATCCCGAGGCCCTGGAAGTGGAGCGCCAAGTTTGCCGTGCCGGCCATCGGCTCCCGCGTCTACGTCAACATGAACGACTTCGGCGAGGGCGTCGTGGTGAGCTACTTTATCGAACACGGCTACGTCGGCGTCGAGGTCGACCTCGACCGGCAGCCCGACTGGCACGTCGAGGAGCACGGCAAGGGCAAACACATCCTGGTGTTCGGCATCGAGGTCAAGAAGGTCGAAGAGGTGACCGCCTGACGGACCTTCGTGGTCGCCGCCGCGAGTGTGACGCGGCGGCGAACATGAGGGCCTGCCAAGTGGCGGCCCAACAGAAGAAAGACCGAGAGGCCCGACAGAGGCCCATTGAGGAGGATGGGACATGAAGGACCGCTACTTTCTGCCGTGGCTGTACATGATGGTCGGATTGACGGACGGCGAGGAGCGCGAGGTCTACCAGCGCGAGGCGAGCCGCATCTTCACCGAGTCGCTTCGCGCCCACCAGGCCGAGTTCAAGGCCGTGCTGGAGGGCTCCCCTGAGTTGATGGGCGAGCTGAAGTGCAACCGCGACCTCGTCACGGCGAGGCAGTATGGCTACCACTGCGTCAGCAGCAAGCTCAGTGTCGCCGCCCAGACCGTCGTCGCGCAGTTGTTGGAGATGGAGTTCGATACGATCCCGCACCGCTGGTCACAGCCGATCCGCTTCGTCTACCTTGACAAGACGGGCCGCATCTTCGGCCTCACCCAGCACGGCGAATGCGCGCTCTTTCATGGCGCGTTCTGGGCGTACTCGGACGTAGCATAGGATCACAGGAGCGGGCGCGCGCCCGCTCCTTTTGTTGTTGGGTTCCATTGGAGGTTGCCGCTTATGTGGAACGAGAACCTGAGCCCATCCGAGATCATGGACCGGCTCGGTTGGAGCGACAAGGAGGGTGAAGAGGCGATCCGCGAAGTTCGAGGGGCCGTGATGGCGCTGTGCCAGCACGTCCAGGCGTTGAAGCGCCGCCCCGACCCCGCGCCTCTCGTAGAGGCCCTGCAGTCCATCATCGACATCAACGGCAGCACCGGCGGCCCCGAGGCCCTGGTCGCTGAGTTCAAGCACGTCGCCTCAACCGCTCTCGCCAAATACGGAAAGGACGCATGACTAATGACCTACTGGCAATTCCAGCAGGAGATCGAGCGTTACGAGAAGCTGATCGTCGCGCTTGAAAACGAACGCGCGGAACTCACGCCGGATGGGGGCGTCGATCTGGAGAAGGCCAACCGCGCCGAGGAACTCCTTGAAACGATCCAGAGTCTGGACTGGGACAAGGAAAATCTGGAAGACGCCTATTTGGAGGAGGTCGAGCAGTCTTGCGACTTCCGCGTCTGCGACGACAACTGCGAGTACTTCAGTTGGGACTACGGCTGCCTCAAGAACAGCAGCGTGGTCCCCGTCATCGGCGGTTTCAATCGGGAAGGAGGGTAGGAGGTAATGACCCACGCACAAGCGATGATCGAGGAGGAGAGCTACCGGAACGACGGGCGCGTCCGCGCGCTCGCCGGGAAGTGGTGGAAGCGGATCGACGACAAGCGGATGGTCGCCGTGGTCGAGGTCGACGAGGAGGAGCGCGAGGTCCCGATCACCTTCGAGGTCTGCGGCACATGCGACGGGCGCGGCACCCACGTCAACCCGTCCATCGACGCCGGCGGACTCACCGCCGAGGACTTCGCCGACGATCCCGACTTCGCGGAGGACTACCGCAGCGGCGTCCACGACGTGACCTGCTACGAGTGCGACGGTCGGCGCGTCGTGCCGGTCTGTCAGGACGACGAGGTGAACGAGGAGATCGCCAACCAGCAGGCCGACGACGCGGCCTACCGCGCCGAGGTCGCAGCCGAACGAAGGGCAGGCGCCTGATGGATACTCGCAATGTACCACTACAAGATTTGTACATCTTTAAGAACGGAAAGCCGGTCGTGATGGTTGACCTTCTCGAATGGGCAAAGTGGATGGCCGGTACAAACCGCGTCGTGACCGCGAGCGGGACGGAAGAAGGCCCATGCGTCGTGACGATCTTTCTCGGCCTTGACTATCAGTTTGGGAGCGTCAAGCCGCGCAAGCCGCTCCTCTTTCTGACGGTCATCGCGGGAGGCCCACACGACGGAGAGGCAAGGCTCACGTCGGACGTTTCTGCGGCCTACATGGCGCAGGCTGAAATGGAGCGGAAGGCCTTTTCAAAAAAGGAGGAAATACGCTGACGGACCCTCGTGACCGCCGCCGCGTGGGGAGGGCGCGGCGGCGAACATGACGGCCCGTTGGAGCGGGCAGTAACAAAGGAAGGAGGTTGCTGATGGGAGAGACACGGATGACCCGCGCACCGGACCCTGACAGGTTGCGCGAGTTGAAAGAGGCCGGCGACAGGGCCGTAGCCGAGCAGGCCGAGTGGGAGCGTGAACGCGCTGCTGCTAAAGCCAGGTCAAACGCGGCCGCGCGTGAACGCCAGATCGCCTATCGGGGGTTCATCATCGTCCCGAAGCGCGACTTCGGCGAGCACGGCCATTACAGCTACGGCTACTGGATCAAGTCGGGCTGGGTCGTCACGTTCGGCAGCGGGGAGTATGAGGGCTGCAACGCGATGCCCGGGGCGACGTGGTTCTCGTTCGTGGACGAGGCCATGCGAGCGATCGACATCTACCTCGAACTGAGCAAGGGACTGCCGAAAGACGAAAGCCAGTGGACGGCGCTCGACAACCGGGCGTTCACCGACGGCTTCTGGAAGCGCATCCGAAAGGACGATCCGCAGTTCAGGGTGCGCGTCCTCGCGGCGGCAAGGGAGTTTCAGGACGAGGACGACTCTCTGGCCGAGGCCACGCACGACGCCGAGGTCCGCAAGCGGGAAGAGCAGCTCGCGGAGCAACTCGACGCCGAGGAACAGGAACGGGAGGAGCGACAGTGAGGGTGAAGCTCATCAACCAGAGCTGTCTGCCCGACGACGCGCTGCTGCGGCTGCTCCAACAGGCGGCCGTAGCGGCGCACGTCAAGGGGCCCGTGGTCACGATTGTGCGGCGTGGAAGCTGGCATCCGCGCGGCCAGGCACATCGGCAGCGGATGCTCATCAACCCCAAGACGAAGCGCCCCGTCTCCACTCGCGTCGGCTGGATCGAGCTGTGGCCCAGGACGGACTACCACGAAGCCTACGACTACGTCGTCAGCTACCAATGCTTTTTCAAGACGGCCATCCACGAGTACGCCCACGTCCGCGACCTACAGAAAAACAAGCCGTTCGGCCAGTACAACCGGCGCTGGAAGAACCGGCCCCACGAGCGCCGGGCGATCCGCGCAGCCGATCGAGGCGTCGAGTGGATTTCGGCCCGCGAACGGCGGCAGATCGAGGTCAACGAGGCCATCCTGGCCCTCGCCATCGCCGTGGAGGAGCACGACAGGACCAAGCGCAACCGGAAGCTGGCGCAGCAACTGGACGATGCGGAGACGAGGCGCGGGGCGGCCAAGCACGACATCGAGATCAACGGCTACCTGCCCGTGTCGCTCAGGGCCGTGCTGCTCAACTACGCAGACCGCGTGGCGTCGTTTACCAACCACGGCGGCGCGACGGTGTGCGGGTACAAGGTCTACCTGAAGAAAGGCTGGCAATGGGAGGGCAGCCACGAGTTCCGCCTGGCTACCGTTAAGCAATGCATCGAGGCTTTGAAGAGCGTCGAGACGTGCGATTGTGAGGAGTGCGGGAAAAAGGAGGAGTGATGACCCAACAGGAAATACCGAAGATACCCAAACTGACCGGCTCAAAGCGCAAAATGGCTTGGGCCGAGGACCTCCGCGACGACCTGTACGAGGTATGGTCGGGGCAGATCGAGGACGCCGAGCGGGCAATCGACGACGTCAGGGCGAGGGACAAGAAGAAGGCGCGGGCCGTCGTTGAAGGCGCGCGTATCAGGATGGCCGAGAGGCTGGAACACCGCGAGGCCCAGTGGTGGATCGATAACAGCGAGATGGACACCCCGCTGAAGGAGGAGGTCCTCCAGCGGCAGCTCGAACTGGCTCACATCAAAGGAATCAAGAAACATGGCGCAGATGATGACGGCGGCGGCCCTGAAAAAGAGGTACGGCCGGTACGCGCTCGAAACGCTGGTAGAGTCCGGCCACCTGTCGCGGATCGAGCGCGAGCGCGGAAGGCCGCTTTGGTTCAACGTGGAGAAGCCGCTCCCCAGCGAAAAGCAGTACGCGGAGCTGCAGGTCGCACGATTCACGTTGACTTCTCAGGAGTTGGTCGACGAGGCAAGGGACGACGTTCAGATGCTCGCTCAAGAGCTAAGGGACTGGCACGATAACCTGCCCGAGAACCTTCAGCACAGTGAGCGCGCGGAGAAGATCGAGGAGGCCGCCGACGCGCTGGAAAGTTTCGATCTACAAGGGGTTCTCCCGGACGGCGCGGCTGAACGGAAGCTGGTGTACCTGCCGTTGCTCAAGGCTAAGAGCCGCCGCGACCGTGCGGACGCCGCCTCCGGTAAGCTCCGCGTTGTGTGTGAGGATTTACGCGAGATGGCTTTGGAGATCGAGGAGGTCGCCGGAGATTTGGAGAACGCTGCGGACGAACTCGACGCCGTCGAGTTTCCCGGCATGTGCGGATAGGAGGAACAGGTGAGTAGCTACTTCGACAGTGCGGCCCGAGAGGTTGCTGATGATTTCGACTCCATCATTGGAGTCGAGAAGCGGGTGATCAGCGACGTGCTGCTGGTCACGGGCGACCGCGAGTTCCCCGACGACCTGCGCGAGAAGATCGTCGGCCTCATCGCGGTGTGGCAGTACGAGTGCGCCAAAAACCTGCCCGCCACCAAGGGCAGGGAACACTCTGATGCCCTCCGCTATTCGGCGTTGATTGAGCGACTCCACGATGCCTTCCACGAAGTGGCGCAGCGCGGGATCGTGACGCGCTTCGGGAGGCTTTCAGACCGGCCCAGCGGGATACTCGCGGCCCGCGACGAGTACGAGAGGGGAAAAGACGATGGGAGCCATTTTTGACAAGGAGTGCGACTGCTGCCGGACCAGGACAGACGAACTATTCGCCACGCAGCTCGACAACAAGGAGACTGTCAGGCTCTGCGCCTACTGCTACGAATCCTGCGTGGGGGCCTGGAACGAGTACCCACGTAACCATCGCGGCGAGCTGCCGCTTGGCATCGTGATCGCCTCCTGCTTCAACATCCTTGAGCGCCGCCTGAAGGCCGCGCTGGAAGAGCAGGTTAAGAGCATCGAGAAGCGGGAACAGGAATGAAGAACAAGTACGATAGCGTCTGCCGCGCTTGCGGGACCAGCGTCCCCGCGGGCGCAGGCTTTTACACCGAGCGCGGCGTGTGTTGCCAGACCTGCTACGAGAACGGCGCGTGGAAAACCATGAAGCGGCCCGAGCCCAAGCGGCTCCTGACCGCCGACGGCAAGGTCAGGACGCCTTACGAGAAGCAGAACCTGCCGCTGGTTCGCAGCTTCCCGAAAGCGCGGTGGGACAAGGCGAGTAAGTGCTGGGCGGTCAGCACGGCCGACGCCGACCTCCCCCGCGTCATCGAGATTGCAGATCGGTTGGAGCTTGACGTGGCACCTGAACTGAGAGCCAGGTCGAAGAAGCTCACCGAGCAGGCCAAGCGCGTTTCCGCTGATCCGCGCCTGCGCCTGTTCCAGGTGAAGGGCGTCGACTTCCTCTCACGGCACAGCCGCTGCCTGCTGGCCGATGAGATGGGGTGCATCGACGGGGATGCCATTGTCCGTATAAATCGCGCAGGAAAGGGGTTCGCCATCAAACTGTCCGCGCTTCACCGTCGATTCAATGGCGGCCCGGGGTATGGCAAACGGTGGGACCTCAGCATACGCACATATATCCGTTCTTTTTGTGACGGCGAGCTACGCTTAAACCCAGTGTCGAGGGTTCTGGATAAGGGAATCCGTCCCGTCGTCAGGATTACCCTTGCGTCTGGAAAGTCTCTCCGATTGACGCCGGAGCACGAAGTTCTTACGGAAGGAAACGTCTGGAGGCGAGCAGACACACTTACTCTAGGGGTTGGGGTCTACACTAATGGCGCTCCCGTCTGCTTGCTATGTGGATCAAAGGAAAACGTCTCGACGTACCCGTACGCGAAGTTCAAAGGGCATTGTCGAAACTGCATATATCGCAAACTCAGAGCCAAGCCGACCTACAAGAATGGACGGATTCGGGACAAAAGCGGCTACATACTCATAAGTGGCCAGTGGGATCACCCCAATCACAATAAACAGGGTCAGGTCAGGGAGCACGTCCTGGTTATGGAAAAAAAGCTCGGACGGTTCCTGAAGCCGGGAGAACGCATTCACCATTTTGATGGCGACCCATCGAACAATGGTCCTTCAAATCTACAGCTCGTAGATGACTCTCGGCACGCTGTCATTCATGGCCGTGAGGGCGGGTACCGGCGCATGGATGGAGGTGTTACGGGTAAGGGCGGCCGGATTTGTTTTATCCCAAAGGTCGATACTGTCGTCTCGGTTGAGGACGACGGGGAAGCCCATGTCTATGATGTCGTTTGCGATGACCCACACCGAAACTTCGTCGCAAACGGGATTGTCGTTCACAACTGTGGGAAAACGGTGGAGGCCCTGTGCGCGCTCGGCCCCTACTGGCGCGTGCTGGTGCTCTGTCCCGCATCCCTAAAGCTCAACTGGCTGGACGAGTGCCGGACGTGGGTGCCTCGCTACGAGTCGTCAGTCCTTGAAGGCCGCGACGGATGGCGATACCCCGACGAGGGAGAGATTCTGATCGGAAACTGGGAGATCATGCCCGAGTATCTCAAAGCCGATCTGTGGAATCTGAAGAGGAACAAGGAAAAACAGGTCGAGGCGCTGGCGATCGAGTCGGCCATGGGCGAGATACCGGAGGACCTGGTCGTGGTCGTGGACGAGGCCCACGCGCTGAAGGGCAAGAGCTACCGCAGCCGCGCCGTGCGATCGCTGGGTCAACGCGCAGCTCGCGTATGGGGCCTGACCGGGACGCCGATGCTGAACCGGCCGCTCGATCTATGGGGCATCCTTAGTAACCTCGGTCTGGTGAACGAAGTCTTTGGAGGATGGAACAAGTTCACCAAACTGTTCAACGGAATCAAGAACAAGTGGGGTGGCTGGGAATTCGGGACGCCGGAGCCTGAAGTGCCTGAACGCCTGCGCCGTGTCATGCTGAGACGGCTCCGCAGCGAGGTCTTGCCTGACCTTCCAGACAAGACCATCAAGACCATCACCGTCGAAGGTAACATGAGCCCGATCCTCAAGCGCAAGATGGATACGCTCTGGGGAACCTACGAGGAGGACATCAAGGGCAAGTGCGAACTGCCTCCATTTGAAAAGTTCAGCGAGGTTAGGGCGCACCTGGCCGAATCGCGCATCAAGGCTCTGGACGAGATCGTGGACGAGTATGAGGAGTCGGAGACGCCTGTGGTCGTCTTCTCGGCGTTCCGGGCACCGATTTTTCATTTGGGTATGCGCGAGGCCTGGGGCTACGTGGTCGGCGGCATGAACCCGAACAAGAAGAAGAAGTTCGTGGAGGACTTTCAGGCCGGAAAGCTCAAGGGGATCGCGCTGACGATCGAAGCGGGCGGCGTTGGCCTGACGCTGACGCAGGCGCACCACGTCGTCTTCTGTGATCTGGACTGGACCCCCGCGCTCAACCAGCAGGCCGAGGACCGCGTGGCGAGGATCGGCCAGGAGGCAAACAAGATCGTCATCACGCGCCTGCAGAGCAACCACCCGCTGGACATTCACGTCACCGAGCTGCTCGCGGAGAAGATCGCGCTGATCGACGCCAGCATCGAGGCCGAGGTCGAAGTGTCTCTGGAAACGCCGCGCCGGCAGGAATGCCACATTCCAAAACAGGAGGTCGAGGACCTACTGACCGCGCTCAAGATTCTTTCGGGAATGTGCGACGGTGCGCTGGCACGGGACGGACAGGGCTTCAGCGGAACCGACTCACGCTTCGGAAAATCGCTCGCCACGCGCAAGAGCCTGAGCGACAGGCAGGGCGAGGCCGCAAAGCGAATGCTTCGGAAGTACCACCGTCAACTGCCCGCCGATCTCTACCGGCGGCTTTATCCCGGCAACGGGAGGGAGGAGACAAATGGCAAAAGACCTTCGTAAGCCGCTCACTGAGTTGGTCGAACACATCGAATCGCTGATCCGCTCGGGCAAAGTGGTCGAGGACGCCCGCAGCGGGCCCGTCGCGCCGAAGCTGGAGCGCGCAAGGATCGCCCTCGGCCTCGGAGCGAGAGACCCCGTACAGTTCCCGTACCGTTACCACGGCTGGATCGTGGAGCAGGTTCTGGGTCATCACCTCGGCTGCCGGGGGAGCGTCCGTAACGCGAGGGGGTTTGTGGCGACCAGAGACGGGGACCTGAACCACCGCTTGATCTTCAAGCCGAGTTACGGACACGCTCCCACGCTTGAGTTCGTGAGAAAGCTGATTGACTCGACGAACGCGTCGACGAACCAAAAGGAAAGGAAAGCGACCAATGAGCGTTGAAGTCGAAATTCGCGTGGATAAGCAGCGCGGCTGCGGGTGGCGCAAAGAGGGAGGCCTCTACCTGATGGGCGGCGGGGTGTCGCAGCCCTGCGGAAAGTTGCCGATCCCGCTGCGGAGCTGCCCATGTTGCGGTCACGGTATCAAGCCGACGCGCGGCTGGACGTGGGTGGACGCCGACGCGCTCTCGTCACCCTACCCGTGCAAGCTGGAAAAGACCGGGAAGTGCTGCACTTGCCCGCTCGGCGGCAAGGTCGGACGCGCCGGCCTGCTCTGGATCGGGGAGAAGTACTACTCGTCGGCCGACGAGTTTCTGTCCGAGGCCGACGACCAGGGCGTCAGTCGCAGGATCAGCCGCGTACCGCACGGCTTCAGGGTAGGCAAGACGTGGGTCTTGCTCGCCCACCGAAAGACCGTCGAAGAACGCTGCCCTGAGTGTAAGGGTAACGGCGGCGTTTTTGGGGGTAAGCCGTGCAAAGAGTGCAATGGCGACGGGATGATCATGACCGCCGGCGTTTTCCGGCTCTTTCAGCCCACCGCCATCGAGTACGTGACCAAGGGCGACGAGACGCAGGAGGAACTGGAGAGCCTGGTCAAGCGCGGCATCACGCCGGTCAAGGTCGTCAAGAGCGAGGGTGAGCTGCTCGACGCGACGTTAAATGTAAACTAGGAGGGTTAAAA
>Ga0180434_10002991_pt1 | contig 21826 bp, 20 predicted proteins | sample SS_ome_7_FD_132453 | JGI IMG/M metagenome (GOLD analysis project Ga0180434, IMG submission 132453) | Hypersaline lake sediment archaeal communities from the Salton Sea, California, USA - SS_1_D_2 metaG | ecosystem: Environmental > Aquatic > Non-marine Saline and Alkaline > Hypersaline >...
CCACCGTGCAAAACGCAAACCGGACGGGCGGGGTTCTTCTTGGGGTTCGCTATGTAATCGAGTGCCTTAACCATGGCAGCTAGTATAAGTGCCGAGGAAGAATCAGAGAAGATGTGAGCGCGTGGCCAGGGACGTTATTTGAAATTGTAGCGTCTTGGCGCGGGAGACGAACTGGAAGATGAAATGGAAATCTGATGAGCGTTTCGTATGACTGGGCGATTTTCTTCCGGTTGGTCTGGAGAGTTTTCGTTTGTGGTTTGCATCGGTGTGGTCTCGACTTTGATGACAGCCGTCGGTCGATCTCCCAACTTTGGCGGATTGCTTTTTGCTGAGAGGCGGTTGCAAAAGCCGACGCGAAATCCATAAAGCCCATTGCCTGGGACTGTCGCCAGAATGGGACTCTGTTTGTCGTCGTCCATGCCGTAGCTTACCCAGGTTTGACCGTTGTCCTGGGTTCCCCAAAGCTCTACGCCGACAATGTTTGGCGATCTGGCGGGTGTGGGATCGTAGTCGATTTCGAACTTTAGCGACCGGACAACGCGCGGCTTTTTCGTGTTCCGATTGCCGACGGAATCTGCCACTGACGAGTAGCGATTGCCGATTGCAGGATTCGCATTGGCTTGAAGGGCAAATGTTTGATCCCCACTTTGCGCCGCATTTTGTCCCGGGCGTTCGGCCTGCCAACGCGAGTATGGGACTTTGGCGTTGGACGCACGCCATTTAGGCCTGTGTGAGTGAGCCGGAATTTTGTTCACACCTAATGTGGCGTTCTCAGTCAAGTTGAGGCTTTGGTCTGGTGCCGCTCGTTGTCCTAGCTCCAGTTGTGTATGTGTGACGGCCGGATTGCCTGCCAAATCGCATGTTTCGGCGCGGATCTCGAGTCGGCCAGAGTTGGCTTGGGGCCACCAGGTTACCTTGCCTGTCCGAACTGGCTGCGATGTCTCGGCAAGTTCCGGGACTATTGCAACAGACTCCCATTGCCCGTGCTTGCCAACCCTATATTGGATTTTCAAGCTGTCTTTTTTATGGTTTAGTTCACGGTTTTTCCACTGAACTGTAATTTCGCCAGCTTCTCCCTGTTTTGCTGAAAGCTCCAAGCTTGGCGGAGTGGTATCGACGTTGACGCAAAGACCGGGCTTCAATGGTCCCTTTGGACGAAGCTTTCCAGATTGGTCGAGTGTGCGAACCATGAACCAGTATTGCCCGTCAGCGTTTGCACCAAACAGAAAATGACACTTCTCAGGTGACACCCTTTTGGCCAGTTGCCACGACTTTCCACGATCGCTCGATACATAGAGGAGCACTTCGACCGCCCTCTGTGAATTGTCGTCAGGTCGATTCACAGTGAATGGAATTGAAAAGTGTGTCTGTCTGGTTGATATTAAGTTGGGTTCCGATTGACCAGCTGTTCCTCGTGAACAGAGGGCCAGAAGCAGAAGCATGAAAGATAGTAGTTGAAAAATTGGCTTACATTGCATCTAACCAACCCCGTTATCAAAAACTACACACATTTGTGAACCGTCTTCGGGTCTGGAAATTAGGATATCTGTCGGCGCAGCGCGCAGGAGACCCACACACCCATAGTATCGGTCCTAGCGTTTGCGGGGCTTGAAGGAGAATTGCGGACAAACAGATCGCCACAGATTAGGCAATTGGTGTAGTCTGGGAGGTGGTTTTGCCCGCAGCGAATGACGCCGCAGTCGCCGGCACCCCTTGGGAGCCTGCCCTGATCAAACTGAGGTGGCCGCAATGTCGTGAGTGGAGAGTTTTACCGCTGGAAATTGCCATTTGAAAGAGGCTTTTGTGGTGTGTTCGCTGATCGGCGTTTGCGTGGCCGTAGCAAAGCTACGTACCCCAATATTTACGTGACAAATTTGCCTCTCGCTAAAACGTTTCTCGGGCCTTCTTGACCGCGTACACGAATTGTCGGGCTAGCGATTCGATTTTTTTGAAATCGTTGTTCATTATGGCCTGCTTCGGAGCTAGCGAGCCACCAACCCCGAGCGTGCAGGCGCCGGCGCGGAGAAAGTCGGCGGCTGTCTCGGGAGTTATGCCACCGGTCGGCATTAATCGGATATGCGGGAACGGGCCGAGCAGGGCCTTGAGGTAAGCCGGCTCGATTGTGTCCGATGGGAACAACTTCACGATGTCCGCACCAGCTTCCCATGCTCTTAAAACCTCTGTTGGCGTCAGAGCTCCCGGCATGACGATTTTACCGTAGCGGTTGCACAATTTGATGACGTCTGGATTCGTCGTCGGGGCAACAATGAATTCAGCGCCTGACAAAAGGGCCGTTCTGGCAGTTTCTGTGTCGAGTACCGAGCCTGCGCCAAGTAGGATCCTTTCGCCCAAACGGTCAGCGATCTGCTCAAGTACACGGTGTGCCTGGGGAACGCTGAACGTGACCTCAATAACTTCTACGCCACCGGCCAAAAGAGCTTCGGCGACTTCGAGCAGTCGCTGGCCACTTGGGGTCCGAAGAATTGCTACTATTCCAGAATCGGTGATGCGTCTTAGGGCCGTATCTTTTGCGTTGGTCATGACCGCCATCCGTATTTGCTTTTCTACGTGTTTCCACGTCAGAAGTGATCCACAAGTCGGCAGACTAATGGGTGAGGAGTCAACGTGTCAACCGTGGTGCTATTTTCGGCTGGCGGGTGGTTTTCGTTTGGTCAAAAGGGTATTTTGGGTGTTAGGGTTCTTGCGGCAGTGATCGATGAGAGGAATTAGGTTGACGAGGTTCTCGCTCCTGGACTATTGGTTTGGCGGTGTGCATAATGGGGCTGATTTGGCTAAAAGCCAAACGGAGGGCGGTTTTGTGTGGGGCCGATCGGTGGTGCAATGGTAGAGCTTCTTGGTACTCCAGTAGCCAGATTGGTTATTTGGACTGCGGTTTTGTCGATCCTCTTGGTTGTTGTTTTTTACATAATCGGCAGAGTTCGACCCACTTCTGCTAAAACAGAGCCAATTTCCAGTGAGTTGCTGTCAAAGTTTCGCAACCTGCGCGATCGTGGGGAGATTTCCGAAGCTGAGTTTCAAACCATTAAGGCTACGTTGGCTGAGCGGCTTCGTGAAGAGTTAAAGGATAACGGCGAAACGGGTTGCGACGAATGATGTCTACCTGTCCGGAGTCGCCGATTTGTGTAGTTCTGACGGCTTAGCCAGCGTCGTGACGCAGATTTAGGAAAACTTCCTCGGCCAACCGATCGTAGGACTATCAATCAGAGACGCTCGACAGATTTATTGACATGGATGTTTTGGCCGCATAAGGAATAGCCCTGGCCTTTTCGAGCGATACCAACGGACTACATCAACCCAAGACTCGTGACGGTGGACTGATCCGAGCAAGGGGTTACGAGGAAAGGAACTGGTAATGCCGACAGGACGGGAATTCAATGCCGGACGGCGCAGTGGTGGAACAACCAAGAAGAACGCTTTCTGTTCATTTTGCCGAAAGAGCTACCGAGATGTGGGGCCTTTGGTTGAGGGGCCGGGCGACGTTTACATATGTGGCGAGTGCATCGAGTTATGCCAGTCTATTTTGGAGCAAGAGAGACGGCGACGCGGCACTGATAAGAAGCTGTTCAGCAAAGTTCCGAAGCCTCGTGAGATCGTCGAAAAATTGGACGAGTATGTGATTGGCCAGGACTTTGCGAAGAAGGTGCTGGCTGTTGCTGTGAACAATCACTACAAGAGGTTGATGCATGGTGCCGAGAATCCGGAAGTCGAGCTGGACAAGTCGAATATTCTTCTGATTGGTCCAACGGGTGCTGGGAAGACGTTGCTCGCTCAGACGCTTGCCAAGGTGCTGGATGTGCCGTTTGCTATCGGAGACGCTACGACGCTTACCGAGGCTGGTTATGTTGGGGAAGACGTAGAGAACCTCCTGTTGAAGCTTTTACATGCGGCTGATTTTGATGTCGAGGCTGCACAGCGCGGAATTCTATACATCGACGAAATCGACAAGATTGGCAAGACGAGTCAAAACGTTTCGATCACACGGGATGTTTCGGGGGAGGGGGTTCAGCAGGCATTGTTGAAGATGCTCGAGGGCACCACGGCGAATGTCCCGCCGCAGGGAGGACGGAAGCATCCGGAGCAGCAGTATATCCAAATAGACACTAGCAACATACTTTTCATCTGTGGCGGAACATTTGTTGGGTTGGACAACATCATTGGACGTCGGTTGGGTAAACGTTCGATCGGTTTTGGGCAGAATTTTGATGCGGAAGGTGATCGTGAACTTGCAGATTTGCTTCCACAAGTTACGAGCGACGACGTATTGGAATTTGGGTTGATTCCAGAATTAGTTGGCCGATTGCCGGTCATTTCGGCTCTGACGCCGTTGGATACGGATTCCCTAGTAAGGGTTTTGAAAGAGCCGAAAAACGCGCTTATCAAACAGTACATGCAGATTTTTGCAATGGACGACAAGGGACTGGAGTTTACTGACGATGCTTTGAGGGCTGTCGCTAAGCTGGCGGAGGAAAGAGAGACTGGTGCCCGCGGATTGCGGTCGGTTATTGAGAGTGTAATGCTTGACATTATGTTCGAGTTGCCAGAACAGGTTTCTGGGGCCAGTTATCTGATTACCGAAGAGATTGTACACGGTCGTAAGCAACCGTTTCCGATCGATAAACCAAAGAACAAAAGTGCCTAATATTAATATTGCGACGATAGTCTAGTAGCGAAATTGTTGTCGGTCGCTCTTGTGTTTAGAGAACGGCTGGTGTTTAGAAAATCGCAACCCGGCGAATCTACGCCGGGTTGCGATTTTTTTGATGCCTGTATTTCGTCCTTTTCGGACAGTCCGGCAAGTTCTTCTGTCGTTTTGAGTCGGATTAACCGGCTTTGGCCAAGTTTTTCAGTGCATTGATGCCGCGCTGGATAGTTTCATCTTCGGCCGCGTATGATATTCGGAAGTGGGTGTCTTTGTGGCTGAAGACGTTGCCAGGTATGATCAGTAGCTTGTGTTCGGTAATTGCCCGCTCGACGAACTCAGTACCAGTCCCCCAAGGCACGCGAGGAAAGGCGTAAAATGCTCCACTCGGCGTTTCCAGCTCGTAATCGCCAGACAGACCGTCTACGATCATGTCGCGTTTGTGACGATAGTCTGCGATGGTTTCGCTCATATCTGTATCTAGTGCTATAATTCCAGCCAGTTGGAACGGGTGCGGTGCGCAAACGAAACTGTACTGCTGAAGTTTTGTCATCTGATTGACAATTTCTGACGGTCCGTGCACGAACCCGAGTCGCCAGCCCGTTATGCCGTATGCCTTGCTGAATCCATCTATCACGATTGTTTGATCGTTGAATTGGGCGGGAGATATGAACTCTTTGTCGTAGCAGAATGCGTGGTAGATTTCGTCGCTTATTAGGGCAATGTTTCGCTCAGCAGCGAGGTGGGCGATTCCTTTGACGGTCGCTTCACTGGACACTGTCCCGGTTGGATTGTTTGGACTGTTGAAAATAATCGCCTTGGTGCGAGGGGTTATCGCCGATGCAACTCGATCCGGATCCACTTGGAAGTCTGGATAGGTGTCGACGTAGACCACTTTGCCACCGACGAGCCCTACCAGCGCATCGTACATTACGAAGTAAGGGTCGAACACTATTACCTCGTCGCCCGGGTTGATCAGTGTCAGCATGGCCAGCATTAGTCCGCCGCTAGTACCGCTGGATACGAACACCTCTCTATCGTCGTGGTTGTACTGCGTGTTGACAATAGATTGGAGTTTCTCGCGAAGAGCTGGAACGCCTTGTGTTAGAGAATATCCGTTCTTTCCGCTTTCGATCGCTTCGATCGCCGCTCGACGGACTTTGTCTGGCGCGTCGAAATTGGGCTGACCGATAGACAGATTGATCGGGTCGGTTAATTTTGCGCCGAGTTCAAATACCCGACGTATGCCTGAGGAGTCGAAGCACTTGGTCCGATTGGCAATCCAGTTTGACGACATGATGGCGTATAACCCTTTTGGATATCCTGATAAACAACCCCGACATTCTATTTCAGTTGGCCAGCAGAGTCGAGGACCTGTGAGAGTTGGCGGTCAGACCGGCTCGCGGCTTTAAGTAGGAGGGTTAGCGTCATAAGGGCGTCCGGTGCGACCGTGTCGCCAATCTTGTACCAGAAACGACCACTAGGGCCACCACCGAATCGGGCCGATAAATCGGTAATTGTGCTATACATCGCTTCTCGAGAGGGAGCATTTCTCTTGATCCTAATCCCGGATGCGGCCAATCGTTCGTTTACACTTGCTGAAATTTCGTTTTCGAGCACGATTGTTTCTTCAGAATCTTTTCCGAGAACTTGCCGGACTAGTAGCAGCAGCAGTCTGTCGGTGCTCACAAGTTGTCCCTGTTCGTCATACAGTTTACACGTTTCACCATCGCCCTCGATTTGCGCGCCTAAGTGGGCTTTTGCTCCTCTGACGTGTTTGCCCAGGCACTTAAGTGTCGCTGGGCATCTGATAACCTCACAACTAACAGTTTGAAACAGCCTTTTCAGGTAATCGTCAATTGGGTGACAGGCGGAGCTGAGCATTATCCGAAGGGGGCGCAACGCGTGGTAGTGTTCTGATAGGGCGTTCAGATATGCGGAGTCTATCTTGATGTGGCGTAAAGAACCGAACCGGCGTGTTGGCCGATCGGTCCCTTTTTTGAAGAGCTCTTCAACCCGTTTGAGCGAGCCATCATTTGACATAGGGCCGTTTTGGCGAGTCCAGAATTTGAGTCCGACCATCTGTGGAAGTTGGGTTGGGTTGCCCATCGCGATCCCGCCATCGGTTTGCAGGTGATCGACGGTAAATGACAGACAGGCGGCGCTTGCGCTGCCGATGTTGACGACGTTGCAGCCTGACCAGCGAAGGCCCTCGACGACGGATGCGACAATCTCCGACGTGATTGCTCGGCCATCTCCTGAGACAGCGATCACAGGTGGATCAGAGTGTGATGAACGTTCGTATCGAAGGTGGATGCCAAGTGCGGCAGCAAGATCCTTTGCTATCGCCGGTGTTATATCATTTAGGTGCACTCCAGCGGCACCTTCCGGGTTGAAGAGTGGTTTTTTTAGACCACGCGCCTGAGTTTCCTTTTGGCGTTTTACCTGCCGGCCAGATAGCGTACCGGTCTCGGTGCGGTGCTGACATTGTCGACAGTTGGGATAACAGGATGAGAGTCGATCGAGATGTACGGCCCGGCTAACCCCGTGGTTGCTGCCAGGACAGCGATATCCGGTCGGTGATTTGAGTTGGTTTGGCACCATAGGTCAACATCCTGACCATGGCAGATGTCCTGCGCCTCGGTTGATTAGGTTGCAAGGGTTTTGTCAAATTCCAGCATCTGGCGAAAATTTGAAGCATGGCCGAAGCTTGTAATAGACCGATTTGGCATTTCCGGTCAAGACCAGAAACAAGTCACTGGGTGTTAGCGGACACGTATTTGGAATCGTATGACACCGCCTTTGCCAGCTTCCAGGGGCTTCTTGAAATCCCAACGCAACAATAGCGAGCCGCTTTCGTTGCGTTCTGTAGAAAAGTCTACATCCAGGCTACATCGGGATGATTTTGGCACGTACTCAAGCCTTGGCGACAGATTGTCCAGTAGGGTGACGTTGCCGATAACTTCGTTGCCGACGTTGTCGAAGCGTAGCGTGAAATATACTATCTCACCCTGTTTGGCCGTATCCGTTGAGGCGACCTTGATTATCCGGAGTTTTGGATTCGACTTTGGCAGCTTAACTGCGTAGATAGTCTTGGCCTCTTGGTCAGAGACCACTTCGGTGGCAGCTGTTTCATCGAGGATGACTTGGACCGACTCGTTGCCCGACCATGTTCTTGAAGCCGCAATGCCTTCGGCCAGTCGGGCCATTTCCGCCTCCTTCATGACACCGAAGCGTATGACGAACATGTTTTCGTACGGAAGCAAAGCGTCTTGGCAAGCTTCCGGACCATCGACGACCGAAACGTGACGGTTGTCCTGTTTGGCGAGAAATTCACTTGGTGGATTCGCTTTTCGCCCATGCTCGGCTTGAATATTTTGGGTGTTTAATGTCGCAGACTGTGAGTCGTCGTGGCCGGCGGTTGCAATGTCTGCGTCAACGTCTGCCAGAGAACGTTTCTGCTCGTTTTGAACCAGTCCAACAACCTTGCGGACCGCGGCGAAACGCGGGCTGTATATGTAGACGCGATTGGACGGTTGTATTTTTGTCTGGCCGTCGAGCGTGTCGAAGTGAGCGATGGTGTCTTCGACGTGCAGGCCATTGATCTCCCAGTCAGACCCGACGGTCATCGGTGGGCCACTGTGTCCGCCATCGACGACGTATTCATCCTCTGGCCATGTTTGATCGATTTCCTGAAGCGGGACGGCATAAGATTCGACAAGGGTTTCAGTCGCAATCGCGGGTGGACACTTTGTAGATTGCTGCGATAGAGTAGGGCAGAAGGGCGTAGTTTTGGGGCAACGGCATGAGCATAGGACCAGTGCACACAGGGCGATAGAACCGAACCGCCAAAGACTGGTTTTTTGTTGAGCTGTTGAGCTGTGCGACAATGTCATTGCCATTGTTGGGCCCCCCGGGAGGTTGATTTCCGTGGTGGCGGCAGACGGCGAGGGCTCTCTTTCGGCGTTAAGGGATTCTGTTTAGGGGGGGCTTGGCTTGCTGTTGCACCGCCGGCGATGGCATCTTGAAGGAGTGGCCTTCCCGGGATTACTTTTTGAAGGGGTGCTTTTTTTACCGTGGTCGAGTCCTTTCGGCTCGGTGGATACACGATTGCCGGTGGGCTGCCAAAGTTGAACTCTGCACTTTGACTACCCTGAACCATTTTGGGAAGACGGCCCCCCATGCGAACCACAGCCATCGGACGGCCAAGCGACTTTGCTACCACAAACGGGTCTTTGCCCGGTCCAACGTCAAACCAGTTTTGTTTGCGTCCAGAGAGGTCGACCGGCAAGGCTGTGAGTGGATTTTCGAGGTAGACAACTCTTGTGACAAACTTGCCAGTTAGCGCTGTGTGGAGATCTTCGAGAGTCAATTCTATCGGGACAGGAAACCTGAACCTTTCGTTTTGAGGTGGGTGCAACCTGCTTGTTAACTCGACAGTTGGAAAGACTTCCATGCCCGGCGCGGTCGGGATGTTGGTAACACGGAGTCGATAAGATTGCCCCACCAGGAGGTCAGCACGTAGCGGCGACTTATGAAGTTCGCCAAAGTGGTCTTCGGTGGCAATCGATACTAACGACCCTGGAGGGCCGCTAATCTTAACCAACTGAAAGTGTTCCGGCAATGGTCTGCTCCGCTGGAGTTGCTGACAGCCAATCGCTCCCGGTGGCATAATGCCGCGGTGACCGCTTTGAACATATGGTTGTTGAGCAGGTAAATTACATGGTGTCGATATCAGCCATAAGATCATTATTGCTGTCACCTTGTTGGCAACTCGTTTGCAGCAGAATTGTCCATCTACTGTAAGACAGCGGAGCACATTGACCATTGACACGGATCACGTTTTTTCTTTAGGGGTATTAATCGTTTCAACGCGGTGGACAAAGTTAGCCTGTTAGTCGGTGAGCTGGAATAATCCACCGGAGTCCCAACTCACCCTTTGTCGGGTTAGTATTCGCCGCAAGTCGACGGTGATCCGGTCGACTCTGCTCCGACTGGACATTCGGTTGGACAGGACCTATCCGCACACTGCGGTCCGCCGTTGACACACTGTATCTTGTTACGGAAAGGCTGATGGAGTATGCCGAACGGGCTTGCAGCTTTTTCAACTATGCAAGCGTGGTTGGCTGGTTTCGGATAACTAAATCCGGGCTCTTGTAGAACGTCGATTCTTACTCGTTTTGTCGGACCGGGGATGCGGTGATGAGTATGGTTTTTAATAGCATGTTTTCGCAGACCGGCGGGTATTCCCAAGGGAATATGTGGTGGACCGGGAAGTCCAATCGGTGTTCCACAGGAAGGCATTCCGTACTGTGGACCAGTTACGCCGGATATGTAGTCGCGAGGTATCGTGCCGGCCGGAATGCTGCCTGTTGGAAGCGGTGTGCCGAGGGCACTGGCCTGAGCAGGGCCATACGAAGTCTGGACGACTTCACCTTGACCGATCATCTCGCTGGGCATCTCAAGATCTTTGTTGCCTAGACGGACCACAGCGAGGATTGCACCACGACGATCAGCTTCCACGATTGGGTCAACACCCGGATCAAGCCTGGTACTAACGAGAGTTTCAATTCCCGCCAGAGCCAATTCTTGGAATTCAGGGTCCGGAAGGTAAATCACTTTGGTAACGAAGTTTCCGCTATGGACCTGATCTAGATCCTCTTCGGTGAACTGCACCGGGATTGCGTTGTGGCCTAGGAACGCAGCCGTACGAGGCATTGTTGGGCCGATTTCCAGCGTTGGATACAACTCGGCTCCTGGGCGACCTGGTATGTTGGTAAGCTTCAAGCGATAGATGGCTCCTTGCGGGAAGTTATATCGCCCTGGACAGATCAAAGGTTCTGAATCGAAATGTCCTGGGGCGGAGACATCCCAGGAAACTACCATCCCTTCCGGGCCGACAAATGCGACTTGCGATCGCGAGTCCGACATAGGTGTCGTGCCAACTGGGCAGTCCATAACGCCTGGTCCCGGTCCGTCGACGCCCGGTCCCGGGTGCATTAGCATTTGTGATGGTGGCAGATTGTTGTTGCAGGGCGCTTTGCAACCCGCAAATGCGGCTAATAGAGCCAATAGGGCCAAACCGTGTTTCATGGGTGTTCCCCTTCCTTACCGCTTGCAATTTTCGACCGGCAACCTGCTCCGATCGGATTCGAGCGTTAATGTCCTAAAAACGGTTCAAATGTTTCAGCGACAGTAGCCCATTTGCCAACAATTCACGATTGGCGTGGACCACGTTGGAACGCTGTTCTAAAATGTCGCAAAGTAGCCAACTCGGGCGTCTTGGTTAATTTTCGGAGCCTTTAGGCTGAAAAGTGCACGGGCGCCCCGCGCACTAACTGCCTCTGAGGACTATTGGTCGGCCCATTACAATCTAAATCTTTGGTAAATCCAGCAGAATCGTTAAGATGAAATCTAAATCCCCCATTTTTCACTTTCCTCGCGTGGCTTTCGTCTCGATGCTGGTTTTTAGTTCGATTTCGCAAAATTGCCTAGCTTTACAAGATTCTGGTCTGATCGCTCTGTCGCCCACCCAGTCTGCGCAATCTAGTCAGCCTAGTGAGTCCGAGACTCACAATTTTTTGCTAAATGCGATTCAGGCACTGGAGGGCCGGTTAACCATTTCTGCCAGGGTGCGATACGAAGTCAATATGTTTGGTCAGAGACTTGTCGGGTCTGGGATCTATCTGGAGGATAGGGCGGGGCCTTGTCCGTTGATTCGACTAGAGTTGAGGACTCAGTTACGAGAGAAACCAAGCTCTTTTCTTAGGGTTTGCGATGGGCGCTACCTGTGGACGTACCGGAATGCATCTGGAGATGTGGGGACTCTTAACCGTGTCGATGTTGCCAAGGTGGCCCGAGCGATGTCGGAGGCGAATGAAATTCATGGGCAAGAATGGATAGGGCTCGGGGGGCTCCCAAGGCTGCTGAGGTCACTCGAGGCAAACTTTAGGTTTGAAACTTTTGAAAAGGTGGATTTGGGGTTGATACCGGTTCAGAAACTACGTGGTCGATGGCGTGAAAAAAAATTGGCTGAAATTTTTGGGAGAAAGCAGACCGCAAACAAAAAAATGGGCGCATTCGACCTAGGTAGTCTGCCAAAACAGTTGCCGGACTCTGTCACATTGTTTGTCGGTAGAGACGACCTGTTTCCCTATAGAATCGAATATTTGAGAACACAAGAAGGCGATTCCGGTGTCGAAAATCGACCGATTCAGCGTCGGATCGTTGTGATGGAGCTGTTTGAGGTTAATCTGAACGTTCCGATTGCTCGTAACAGGTTCATCTACAATCCGGGTGAACTTGCTTTTTCAGATCAAACGGCTACTTTCATCGAGAAACTTGGTCTGAAAAAGAAGAGGCGGCCGTAGCGGGGCAGGGGGGGGAGATCCATTACTGGCCGTCTAGGTGGAGTATTGCGTTTACTACGAGCAGTTTTACTGTGCCGTTGCGATAACGGGTCACATTCAGGCCGCAGTTGTCCTGTGGAACAGAACGGTACTGCCGGAGCGGCAGTCCCAGAAGCTTTGTCAGATAGCAGCGATTGACTACGTTATGGGCAACAACGGCAATACGTTGTCCGACGTTTTCGGCCATGAGCGATTCCAGCGCGGGAACGGCCCGACGTTTTACCGTTAAGAGATTTTCGCCGCCGTGGTAGGGGGCAACGCTTGCGTCGCTCATGAATGCCTGGTAGGCCTCTGGGGTCGAACGCTCTATGTCGGCCCACGATTTTCCTTCCCAATTACCAACGTCCACTTCGACCAGATCTTCAACGATTTGGACATCTAGCTGATAGGGCTTTGCGATTTCATCTGCGGTTTGTCTTGCGCGGAGAAGGGGGCTGCTGTAGACCTTGTTTATTTTAAAGTCGGACAGCAATTTGCTGGTCTTCCTCGCTTGCCATAGTCCTTCCTTCGACAATTCATGATCTCTCCGACGCCCTTGTAGAAGAGGTGGATTCGCTCGATTCAGCGCGGTTGCGCCGTGCCGCACAAGGAACATAAAACAGGTATTAGGTGAGTTAGAGAGCATATTTATAAACACGAGTTGTGAAAAAAACTACTAATGTGAAGACCGTTTACTCATTGCCAATTTGGCAGCCACTCGGACTGCTTCGAACATACTTCCCAATTGGACGTTTCCTTTCCAGGCGATGTCGAAGGCGGTGCCATGGGCGACACTCGTCCTTATGATGGGCAATCCTAGGGTGACGTTAACCGCACTATGCATCCCCAATAGTTTTAGGGCAATGTGTCCCTGGTCGTGGTACATGGCAACGATAGCGTCGAACTTGCCATCGCGCGCGCTGATCATGAGAGTGTCGGTTGGCAGTGGGCCCTCCAGTTGTAATCCTTCAGAGAGTCCCTTTTCGACCGCGGGTCGAATAATCGTTTTTTCTTCGTCGCCGAACAATCCACCTTCGCCCCCATGTGGGTTCAGAGCACAAACGCCGATTCGTGGTCGGTGGCCTATGACCGGAGTCATGAATTGGTTGGCCAGGTGGGCCTTTGCCAATATCTTGTCCTCGGTTATCTCTTTCAGGACGCTTCTGATCGAAGAGTGTAACGTGACGTGAACGACTGCCAGGCCGCCGGGTCCTTGTATTACCTCGCTTGGGGCCAAGTAGAGCATCATTGCAAAGTCGCTGACATTGCACATCTCGGCCAAAAGTTCTGTGTGACCAGGATAAGGATGGCCCGCCAAGTGCAACGCTTCCTTGTGCAGGGGGGCCGTCGTTATAGCGTCAACTTTGTCAGAGAGCGCCAGCCGAGTTGCGGTTACCACGGCATCGTAGGCAGCTTGCCCCGATCTCGGGTCAATCTGTCCTGCCGGGGCGTTGAGTACATCATCTGACCCACACGCCAGAACTGGGATCACACTGGGCGATGGTTTGGCCTCGTTTGGGGATTGGATCGAGACGATATCAACGTCTATGCCCGATAGTTTCGCCGCTCGTCGAACTATTTCAGAGGGTCCGACCACTAAGGGATTGCAGCAGGAGTGCAGACGAGAGTCGGGCCAAACGCCGACGATAATCTCCGGCCCAACGCCCGCTGGGTCGCCGACTGTCAGGGCAATTGTTGGTTTAGATTGTTTTTGCATCTGTGGTCACGAGTTGTGAAAAGCCAGAAAATAAGCCATCATTGTACGACATTTCATCCTGATTGATACGGGGCAAATGAACCGAAAATATAACGACATTGGAAGCAGGTGACACCATGCGGGCATGTGTTCAGCGTGTGAGTAGGGCTAGCGTGACGGTTGACGGTGAGGTTTGCGGCGAGATAGGTCGTGGGCTGCTTGTCTTGCTGGGCGTCGCTGATGGCGACTCCGACTCGGACGTTGGATTCCTAGCCGAGAAGATCACCGGCCTGAGAATATTCGAAGATGATCACGGGAAGATGAATCTGGGGTTGGCTGAAGTCAGTGGCGCTATATTGGTAGTCAGTCAATTCACGCTTTTAGGCGATTGCCGGAAGGGGCGTCGGCCAAGTTTTGTGGCAGCAGCCGAGCCAGCATTGGCCGAACGTCTTTACGAAAGTTTTGTCAGCGCCGTTGCCGAGCTTGGAGTTGAGGTTGAAACCGGACAGTTCCAAAAAGAAATGCAAGTCGAGCTTGTAAACGACGGACCAGTAACAATTACTGTAGATACGAGGGCCTGCACCCCATTATAAGCCTATTCAGATCGTTTTGTCGATGTTGCGTGCTTTATCTGCGCCGGATGTGACCTTTTGCAGAGTTTATGCTCCATAATATTTATGTATGGTGGCAGCGTAGGTAGAGGCTTAAAGGAGCCATCCAGGAACGTCATAATATCGGCGGTTGCCCTGGGCTATCTCATGTACTGATCAATAACCTCTGTGGCAGCCTGTTCTACTTTCGGCTCGATGTGTTGATCGTTGAACTGCTGCATCCAGGTAGGCTCTTTAAAAACTAAGACCGTAAACATCGCCAACTTCAAGTATGTCGAGACGTTCGATAGCCAGTTGCGACTTATCAGCTTAACGGCCGTGCCAAAAGACTTCTTTAAGCGAAGTCGGCCCCGGTACCACTCAAGACTGTATAGCTCGTCTAGGATTAGGTGCGACATGTAACCGGCAACAACTCCACCAGCCTTGTAGATTCGCATGTCCAGGTCGCCAGAGGCGAGCAGGAATGCTATCTCGCCGAAAATTATCGCAGCCGGAATGCTGTGAAACATGCCTCGGTGTACCGTGTAACGTCTTAGCATTGCCGCAAGCATGAAGCGTATGGTCAAATAGATGCCAGCGCCGGTTAGTACGATAAACTCGGGAGGCATTCCGAATTGCCGCAAACGATCGATCATCATCATCGGTACGACGGCCGCAGCGAACGCCATGCTCTCACGAAGCGGTACGCCCGGCCCGCTGTCGATGTCCGGCAGCATGCCAGAGACTCCACACAGTCCGCCGGCCAATATAGACGTCGACAACGGAACATCGTAAAACCCAAACGCGATGCCTCCGTAGCCGATTCCTAAGATTCCACTGGCTGTTATGTGTGTCTTGAAACCTGCCATGATCGATCCTTCGATTAACGTCAAAATGCTTCCCAGGCCCCGACGTCAGTGCAGTACTCTAAACGAACATGACTCGTCAAACCAAGATCAATCTAAAAGGTAGGCTGTTTGAAGCCTACGGTCTCGTCATGGCGGGCTTGTAATATTGGTGTTTTTATGTACACTTGTTTCTGGCTGATGAATTAATAGGAATTCGTTTTGAAAGGAGTGGTGATTTTACATGAGCAAAACTTTTACAGAGAGCATAGTAGTTGATACTGTCATACGTCAAAAGTACGAATTTTTTGACACACCCGTCGATCAGATCGTTAGCGACGAAAGTTTAGCAAAAAAGTTTGCAAAGTTAGTAAATGCAGAGCTGCCTGATAGCGATAAGGTCGAACTGACTTGGTTGAAGCAAAGGCTTCTAAGTCTTCGCAAGCGCGGCGAAGATAAAGGCGGGCTCCCTCGGATTCGGCGTTCATATTTTGGCCGTGATAAAAAGCCGGAAAGAAATCCAAACAAACCACGATAGGCTCGTAAGTTTCAAGCATTTAGGAAGTAGAGAGCAAGCGTTTCGTATTTGGCTAAAATTTTTGGCATCTTGCAACCATCACATTCGCTTGCATTTTGATAGCTTTTGGATCTTATGAGATTATTCTATAGCGACTTAACTTTGTTTTTCGCCTCTAAGAAGGTGTTTACCATTTGCGATTGCTGACCGTCAGGGCGAGACCTTGTTGGTTTTGCCATTTTTTCAAAGCCCCTCTCTTAGGTTTGCCCTTGTCCAATGTTTCTGGGCTTTGCCGTCCGGGGGCTTCTGTCTATACTCCCGAGCAGCCTTGGCGTTTGCTTGATTTTTCAGCAAGGCATGTTTTCGCCTGGTCATTGGGAAGTAAGGTACAGATCTGGGTTTCGATTGTGTTCAGCGTAGCTCCAAAAAATGGAAATCGTTGGAAGGTTTTGCGATGCAGCCATACGACATAGCAATGTTGGCCATTCTTTTATTGATGGTCGTCTTTGGTGCCTGGAAGGGCATGGCCTGGCAGTTGGCCTCACTCGGGTCGATTGTCATCAGTTGCCTTGTGGCGGCAAATTTTAGTGGAATGTTGGCACCCTATTTCGGCGACAACGAACCCTGGAATCGCTTTATTGCGATGTTGGTGCTGTATTTGGTGACTTCGTTTGCCATTTGGATGCTGTTCCGCTTGGTTGCCGGGGTTATAGATCGTGTGCGGCTGAAGGAGTTTGATCGCCAGCTTGGTGCCATTTTCGGGTTACTCAAAGGAGTGCTGTTGTGTGTTGTGATAACATTCTTCGCTGTTACACTTTCGGAGAAGGCTCGCCAGACAGTACTAAGGAGTCGCTCCGGATACTACATCGCCTATTTGACCGAACATGCAACCCCGATCCTTCCGGAAGAAGTTCGCCGTGTGATCGGCAAGTATCTGGACGAACTGGATCGTAAGTTGGATCCTGAAACTCCGCCCGAGGATTCGGGTGGTTCTGGTAGTTTCGATACTGAGCCTGGTACTGGCGATCGGGTCCCGGAAGAAGTCAAGAAGCTGTCCAAAGGCGTAGATGACATCAAACGGGGGGTGGAAACCCTGAGAGAAGGCTTCAAAGATATTAGCCGGGGCAGGGGGGACGAGGGTGAACTGAAATAGGAGGAGGTTGGCATTTGGAGTTGTCAGATTTCCGATGAACATGCCCTGCCCTGAGTTTTCCTGTCGGCTGCCGAATGGTTTTTCGGCCAGGTTGGCGTTGCGATGAATTTGCAGGCGAGTCGAGAGTCAGTGTGTTGGCGGCAACAGCTCGACCGGTAGGACCGCTTTTGCAGCAGGGGCCATGGGGCTTGCATTTGGGCTAATTTTGGCTCTTTGACCGAACATAAGAAACATTATCGGACGTTGGTGTCGGACAACGAATTTCATTGCCAGAGACAAGGTCCCGCCGATCGGGTTGGAATTAGAAAGCCAAACAAAGTAATAGGGATAGCACCCTGCCCACTCAGAGACCGTCTGAGGCCTTTACTAAGATATCGTTTGGCGGTCGGAGCCGCTTTGGTTAAGAGATCGAGTCTGCGACTTCATTATTTTTTCGACTGGCGGAGACTCCGAGCGGACGAGGCGATTCACCTTTTTCAGGCTCTTCGTCGCTGGTGCGTTGGAGGAACTTGCCCATTCGGCGGAATTTTTGGTAGCGAGTTTCGAGCAACTCGTCGGTTGGTTTGTTGGCGAGATCTCGGAGGTTTTCGCTCAGGAATTTCTTCAGTCTTTTTCCGATCAGTCGATGATCGCGATGCGCGCCGCCTAGCGGCTCTGGAATAACGCTATCGATCACGCCTAAGTCGATGAGGTCTTTCGAGGTCATTTTCAGCGCTTGAGCAGCCTGTTCTTTGTAAGATTCGGTTTTCCATAGTATGCCTGCGCAGCCTTCCGGGCTGATAACCGAGTAGTAAGAATGTTCGAGCATTGCTACCCGATCGCCGACGCCCAGTCCCAATGCGCCGCCAGAACCCCCCTCTCCGATAACCACGCAAACAATTGGTGTTGGCAGTCGCGACATTTCGAACATAGAGCTTGCGATAACTTGTGCCTGACCTCGTTCTTCAGCGCCGATTCCGGGGTAAGCCCCTGGGGTATCGATCAAGCAGATGACTGGTAATTTAAACTTGGCTGCTAATTTCATCTTAGCGGTTGCTTTGCGATAACCTTCCGGGTGTGCGCAACCATAATTGCAAGCATTTCGCTCTTTGATCGTTTTGCCTTTCTGGTGCCCGATCACCATGACCTTGTGCGAGTCGAGTTTTGCCCAACCGGTGCGGATTGCACGGTCGTCGCCAAAGAACTTGTCACCTCGGAGTTCGACGAATTCATCGAATACAAGCTCAAGGTAATCGGCGGTCATCGGACGATCTGGATGTCTTGCTACCTCCACGGTCTCCCAAGGTTTCAGTTGGGAATAGATTCTCTTTTTTGTCCTCGTCAGTTCTCGTCGAAGTTTTCGAGCTTCGTCACGGATTTCCGGGTTGTCAGGCACAGACCGCTGGAGCTTTTCGAGCCGCGCTTCCAGCTCGAAAATGGGAAGTTCAAATGATAGCCGACGTTCAACTGTTGCCATGGCAATAAACCCAAAATTTAGAAGGATATCTGATATTTTGTGCGCTTGTTCGACCGTCGTCAAAACATGCACAGCTGTCATTTTCGGAATAACTCGACACTCGCCTAGACCTTATTCGGCATTGGGAGGCGGTTTTCCGTACTCGACCGTGTCGTTTGGCTGTAGTGTCATATGTCTTTTGGGGGGGGTTGGGGCGAGATGAAAGAGTTTCGTCATCTGAAACGCGGTCAGAAAGTCTTCAATCGAGTCGTGGCGCCCTGATGGCTTCTTGGCCATGGCTTTCTGTACCAGCCGGCTCATTTCAGGCGTGACATTTGGATTGGTGGTCTCAAGCGAGGGTGGAGTCGCTTTTAAGTGCTTATTTAGCAATTCGTTCGTGCTGGTCCCAGTGAATGGGAGTCTAGAGGCAAGCATTTCGTATATGACGCATCCGAGGCTGTAGAGATCAGTTCTGCCGTCTACCGGCTGACCGAGAATCTGTTCAGGAGCCATATAGCTGCGAGTGCCCTGCACTTTGGTTTTGGCGGCGAGAAACCTTCCAAGCCCTTTTTTTGTTTTGACGGAAAGTGCAAAGTCAATCAATTTGGTGTTGCCTTTGTCGGTTACCAAGAAGTTGTCCGGCTTGACGTCGCGGTGGACCCATCCTTGTTGGTGCATGTTGGAAAGCCCCTGGCACGCCTGTTGTATTATCTTGGGCGCCAGATGCGCAAGATTGTCAGTTCCAGTATGTATTAGTCTTTTAAGATTTGGGGCGGAAAACCACTCCATAACGAGGAACAACTCGCCCCGTTCCTTTTCGAAGTCGAAGATTCGGATGATTCGTGGATGTTTGAGTTTCGAGCCTACGGTGTACTCCCTTTTCATCAAAGAAAGTTGTTCACGGTTTTTTTGAAACTCCTTACGCAGGACCTTTATGCCAAAAAACTGCTTCTTCCCGTCGTGCACCGCCTGCCAGACCTGAGTTGTCCGGCCGGTGTTAACGACGTTTAGTAGGCGATACGGCCCAAGATATCCTGCGGTCGTGCCGGCCACTGGCAAATACTCTCTGAGCTTACGAATTGGCAGCAGCCAACGACTGCCTTGCCGCCATCTACCTTAATAGTTAAGGCCGTACCGTTAAAGAATACGGCGAATCGGCCTATTGTAGCCAAACTCATGAGATCGGGCAATCGAACTAACGGGTGACAGCCGATGACGAGATCGCTCAAACCCCACTTTTGGATGGGGCTGGTTGTGTGGGTGTGTTTTGATTTTTTCCACCGCCCCCCTGCCCTCGGCACTAGTCCTCAGGCATCTGTATCTTTATTTAGCAGTAGCTTCTGGTAGAGCGAACGAAGTTTAGAAGTCATTCTTTCATGCCGGAACTGGTCTGTGAAAAGTTGACGCCCCTCATCCCCAAGATTGCGTCGAAACTGTGAGTCGTTTGCTAGACGTGTCAAGGCAGAACCCAACTGTTCGATGCTTTTGGGCGGTACTAGTAAGCCGGTCCTGTTTGGCAGGACTACTTCAGATGCGCCGTCGATTTCGTAGCTGACGACCGGCCTGCCAGCGACCAGCGATTGGGGCAACACTCGGGCAAGGCCCTCGCGCAGGCTCGCGTGAACTACAATGTCCATTGCCCCGATCAGCTCTGGTATCTGTTCCGATGGAACAAGACCAACTAGTTGAAAGTAGTTTTCGAGCCCGGCAGTTTTTATTTGTCTTTGAAGAGTTTTTCGAAGAGTTCCGTCGCCGACGAATAGGAATCTAACGTTCGGGTTTTGCTGAACGACCTTTTTGGCGGCACGGATGACGTATTCGTGTCCTTTGAGCCGGAAGAGACGCGCGATTTTACCGATGACGATGTGTTCTGGCTCGTATCCGAGTTGGGACCTAGCACGGTCGCGATTTTCGTCGGCCCTAAGCAGCGGCTCCACATCCATTCCGCTGTATAAGGTGGTAAATTTTTCTCTCGGAGCGACTCCATTTTCAACCAAGAGGTCAGTCATTGCGTCCGCGACACTAACCATCGAGTGACAGAGACCTGCGGCCCAACGTTCACACATTCGAATCGTCGCTCTGGCGGCCCCGCTCTGGTAAGGATGAAATGGTGCCCCGTGGACTGTGTGAACAATGGCGGGTACCCCTAGCGACCAAGCAGCCGCTCGCCCGAGTATTCCGCCTTTGGCGCTGTGTGTGTGTACGACGTCCGGCTGGAAGCGTTGGATTGCATTTTTAATTTTCAGGTAGCTAACCCAATCTCGAATTGGGTTGACTGGCCGCCGTAGCTGATTGACTATTTCCAGGGGGACCTCCCCTGCCCTGGCCCGATCGATCAGAGTTCCTTCAGGGCCAAGTGCTGGTCCGGTGATCAGCAACACGTTGTCGCCCATTTTTAATAGATCCTCGCAGCACAAGAGCGTGTTTTCTTGCGCGCCGCCGAGTATCATTCGAGTGATGACGTGTGCGATTCGCATGTTTGGTAGTCAACATTCACAAGAAAAAGGCCTTGTGGTGGAGCAGTTTGCCCAGCCATTTTGCGGTTTTTTGCCTCTAGTACCTCGCTTATCCAAGCTTCGCTCTGGGCGTGGCGTCCGACCTCGACCAGTGTGCCGACAATGGCACGGACCATATTGTACAAGAATCCATCGGCCGCGATCTCTAGAGTTACAAAGTCGCTTCGATCAGCGTTTCCACGTTTCACACAGATTTCAGTGACATTTCGAATGCTCGACTCGCGTGGCGCGCCGCTAGTTTCAAAACTGCTAAAGTCGTGTTTTCCGAGGAGATTTTGCGCGGCTTGATCCATAGCTTGCGCATCCAGCCGCTGTTGGATTTTCCAGCAATATGTTCGCTCGAAAACGGGTCGTATTGGGCCATCGTGGATGACGTACCGATATTTTTTGCGTATGGCGTTACCGATGGCATGGAAGTTGGCTGGGGCGTTGGAGCACTCCAGCACGGAGATATCGTGTGGCAACTGGGCATTGATTGCACGGAGTAGCACGTCGTTTGGTAGTAAACTACTTGTACGAAATCCGACAACCTGGCCGAGGGCGTGTACGCCGGCGTCAGTTCGACCGCTGGCGAGTACACGAATTTCCTCGGTAGTAATTTTTTTCAAGATGTTTTCTAGGACACCTTGTATCGTTTTTCGAGCTGGCTGTAGTTGCCAGCCTGAATAAGCTGTGCCGTCGTAGGCCAAAGTGAGTTTGACGCTTCGCATTTGGCTGTGCTCAAGGCTACATCGGTTACTTTGATTTTTTGACCAGTATTTCAGCAATTTGCACAGCGTTTGTCGCAGCACCCTTTCTGAGGTTGTCGCTCACACACCAGAAGGCCAGACCGTTTGGACATGAAAGGTCTTCTCGAATACGGCCAACAAATGTCTCATCTTTTCCATCGCAGTTGATCGGCATCGGATAGAGCTTGTTGTCGATGTTGTCTAGCACCACAAGATTTTCTGTTGCCGCGAATAGCTCTCTGGCTTCTTCGGCTGTAATCTTCTTTTCGGTTTCGACGAGTATGCTCTCGCTGTGGCA
>Ga0180434_10002997_pt1 | contig 21811 bp, 22 predicted proteins | sample SS_ome_7_FD_132453 | JGI IMG/M metagenome (GOLD analysis project Ga0180434, IMG submission 132453) | Hypersaline lake sediment archaeal communities from the Salton Sea, California, USA - SS_1_D_2 metaG | ecosystem: Environmental > Aquatic > Non-marine Saline and Alkaline > Hypersaline >...
AAGCTGCGGTTTGTACATCATCTGTATGGAGTCGACGACAAGCACATCCGGCTCAGACTCCTTGACGTGGTCCAGGATTGTGTCAATATTTGTTTCGGCCATGACAAATACGTCGCGCGATGCCACTGCCAATCGTTCAGCGCGAACCTTGGTCTGCATCGTGGATTCCTCACCTGTCACATAAAGAGCCTTGAGCCCTCTGCGGCAGATGCCTTCACATGCTTGAAGGAGCAATGTGGATTTTCCGATACCTGGATCTCCACCGACCAAGACCACTGAGCCGACAACAGCACCTCCGCCGAGAATACGGTCAAATTCGCCAATGCCTGTCTGCTGTCGGACCTTGTCAATAGCTCTGATGCTGGAGATTGACTGTGGCCCTTGGGAAGAGGAAAAAGAGATGCGATCTGACCTGGTCGAAGGCTCACGCTCCTCAACCATCGAATTCCATTCCCCACAGTCCGGGCAGCGACCGTTCCATTTGGTGCTGTGAGCTCCGCATTGCTGGCAAACGAAATGAGTCTTTTCCTTGGTCATTTGTCTCCGTTGCACGTTCAGGTGAGATTTTCAGATTCGTGTGTCATCACGGCGAATCGTATCACGGGGCGTCGAAACCGTCAAGGACATCATCTTCTGGACGTGAAATCAACAAAGATTGACAAAGTCGTTTGAGTCAGATTCCGTGGCGTTTCGATGGTCGGATGGATTTGTGATTTTCGATGTAACCGTGCTCTCACTGTTACCACTAAGCTTTGTGGATTAGCCAATTGGCGCTTGTGTGGTATAGTGAATACGGAACCTGAAAGGAACTCGAAAATGAAGATCTACAGAAATGGCAAGAGTATAGCTGTCATTGCTCTACTGGCAGTAGGCATGTCAATCACGCTCTCAACGGCATCCGCCATTGCCGGACCAGGAAGGGGAAGATATGGAAAGCGGTCAGGTTTTGGCGGGGGGATGAATGGAATCGGGATTCACATGAGAGAACTCTGCCGAGAAGTCGGCGTGACAGACGGGCAGAGAAGCGAGATCAGGGCCATCATGCAGTCAAACAAGACAGAGGCTCTTGAAGTAGCGAAATCGACTGCAGAAAAGAGGCGAGACCTGAATAAGGCTGCACGAGAGGTCGGCGATGAGGCAACCGTCCGCGCCGCTGCCATTGAACTGGGCATTGCGATGGGCGATGCCGCGCTGGTTAAGGCAAGAATCTTCAACGAAGTCATGAACATTCTCACACCGGAACAACGCATTAAGGTAACTGGCCTAATCTCGGAGAAGGAAGCAGCCATCGACGAACGGCTGAAAAGGATGTCAGAAAGCCAATGAGCGTGATCTCCTTGAGCCTTGCAGATGCCAGTAGCCATGCCTTTGCGGAGACATGGCTTCTGGCGCTTTCCCCTAGCAACGCGTTCTCTCGTGGCGAGCAAATCGGACGGGAGGAGAATACCGATGACCTATCCGATGTTCAGGCAAGTCTTGACGGTGACGAGGAAGCGTATGCCCGTATTGTGCGACGCTATCAGAATCAGATAGCGGGTCGAATGTGGAAATTTACGAACGATCGACAGATGCTTGAGGAGTTGGTCCAGGAAGTCTTTGTGGAGGCTTATTTCTCTCTTTCCGGATACAAGGGGAAAGGATCATTTGGGGGATGGGTCAACACGATTGCGACGCGAACCGGGTATCGGCACTGGAAAAGGCAGAAGCAAGGCCGGCAGGTGGTTTCGCTTGAGGATTGGGATGGAGCGACGACGGAAGACGCATCCGACGGCTTGTCAGAGACTTCTGCAGTATTGCGAAAGCTTCTTTCCCAGTTGAATCCCAGAGATCGTCTCGTTCTCACACTTCTGTATTGGGAGGAATACTCAGTAGCTGAGATCGCGCAGCAGACGGGTTGGAGTCAGACGATGGTAAAGGTCCAGGCGTATCGAGCACGCAAGAGGCTCAAAAAGCTGTTGGAAAAGGCGAATATCGACGGCGAAGTGGGGGACGTGCAATGAAGGAAATCGACGCGTTCAGAAAGATCATATCTGCCGCAAATAGAGACCAGCCGCCTGGTGTAGACGTTGTTGATGCTGTGATGCTAAGGATTCGTCGTCGCGAAACTGCCCCAACGGTGTTTCTGTGGGCAGTGACGGCAGTTTCCTCTGCTGCGGCAGCGGTGTTGGCTGTGCTGGCGGTTCAGGCGTGGCGTGTATGGCTTGATCCGGTGACCGAATTGTTTTCTCTTTGTCAGGCGGTTATGCAATGAACGAAGATGACACTGTAAGACAGGAATCAAATGCTACACCACGCCCAAAACGGCGAAGACGCTGGGTCCTGCCGGTTCTTTTCGTTGTTGTTCTTGCATGTGGATTTGTTGTCGGCGCTTCGGTTGTTGCGATGACTATTTCGTACCGTATCCAGCGTCATGTGAGACACCCAAATGATGCGCCGGCGAGGATAACAAGGCGTCTGACTGAGAAGTTGGACCTCACCGAAGAACAGGCGGTGCGGGTTGAGGATATCCTGGTTCAGACTCATGAATCATTGCGTCAAATCCGAAAAGAAGTGCGGCCACGTATTAATGAAGTGCTTGATGCGAATAGGAAGCAGATTTCCGAGGTTCTTACCGAAGAGCAGGCACAGAAGTGGAAAGAAATGCACAGAAGGCTGTACAACAAATGGATGGGCGGGCCGCCGAGACGACGTCACGGACCGGGCGGTCCGTGATGTTCAGAATGCGTCTAGAATCAACTCACAGTCATATCCACTGCCCTTGAGACAAGGCGTCACCGCCACAACATCAAAACGACAGTCGGACTCGGCCAGTTTGTTGCGCGCAAGAAAGATCTGTGCTGTCCGGCGTAGCCGCTTTTGCTTGACAGGTGTGACGGAGGCTTCAGCGGAGCCGAAGTCCTTTGTGCTTCGGCCCTTAACTTCAACAAAGCAAATCGTTCGATGGTCAGAGGCGATCAGATCGATCTCCCCGACTCTCGTCGTGTAGTTCCGATGCAGAATCCGATATCCCCGTTTGCGAAGGAAGTTTGCTGCTGCGTTTTCTGCTTCCCTGGCAAATGACTTGGCATCGGGATTGCTCACGCGCGCGATCCCTCCGAGACGTTGGGATTACTTGCTGGTTTTCTTGTACATATCACGCTGAGCGACTCGGGTAGCTTTGCCGACGCGCTGTCGCAGGTAATACAATTTGGCGCGACGAACTTTCCCCATGCGTCGCACTTCGATTTTCGTAATGAACGGCGAGTGAATTGGAAAGACACGTTCCACACCTTCGCTGGCCACGATGCGACGGACAGTGAATGTCTCGCGGGTTCCTGAGCCTCGACGCCCTATGACGGTGCCAGTGAAAATCTGGACTCGTTCCTTTTCACCTTCCACGAGTCGCACATGCACGTCGACCGTATCGCCGATTTGAAAATCGGGAAGCGACTCTTTCAGGTGCTTTTTCTCGATTTCTTGCATAAGATTCATCTCAAACCACTCCTTGACCGTTATTGAAAAAATTTCCTATTCAGATTCAGAAAACAGATCGGGGCGCTTTTCGCGAGTTCGCCGTTGTGCTTCCTGTTTTCGCCATTCCTCTATCTTTTTGTGATGTCCGGAAAGAAGAATCTCCGGAACTTCCATTCCTCTGAACACGGGCGGACGAGTATATTGCGGATAATCCAACAGTCCATTGCTGAAAGAATCTGATTCCGCCGAATTTTCGTCGCCGAGAACGCCAGGTATCAGCCTCACAACAGCGTCGATTACGGCCATTGCCGCCGCCTCTCCGCCGGATAGAACATAATCGCCAATCGAAAGTTCCTCCGCGTCCAAGGCGAGATGAATTCGCTCATCGAATCCCTCATATCGACCGCAGACAAGAATCAGCCTCTCTTCGCTCGCATACTGCTGTGCGAGTGACTGGTGAAAGACACGACCCTTTGGGGTCAGCAGAACCAGTCGCGGTTTCCGGACGTCTTTCGCAATAACATCTTCGACCGCTCGGAATACCGGCTCGCATTTCATCACCATTCCGGGGCCGCCCCCATATGGGCGATCGTCCACGGTTCGATGCTTGTCTGTCGAATAGTCTCGTATGTCATGGAGACCGATATCGACGAGTTGCTTTTCTTGGGCAATGTTCAGAATACTGTTACCGATAAATCCGGTGAACATGTCCGGGAAAAGCGTCAGCACGTCAACGCGAAGCGGCGATTGGCGTTCTTTACTTGGCGTAGATGCCATGTTTCTTCAACAGAGCCGCGACTTTTTCCGTAGGCTGCGCACCCTTTTCGAGCCAATAGACAATTCGCTCCCGATTGAGCTTCAGCTTGTCATCGATACTCTCGGCTCGGGGATCATATGATCCAAGACTCTCGATGCTGCGGCCGTCGCGAGGGCTACGTCCGTCGAAAGCTTCAACGCGAAAATAGGATCTGTGTGTGCGGCCCGTCTTTTTCAAACGAATTCTAACCACTCATTGTTCTCCTCAAGAAAATCCGGGTAGACTAAATTTCATCTTTCCGCCGCCCATGCGCTTGAGCATCTTCTTCATTTCGTTAAACTGCTTGATCAAGCCGTTGACGTCGGAAGGTTGTGATGCACTGCCCGCCGCGATACGTCGGCGGCGACTGTGCTTGATTATTTCTGGATGAGCCCGCTCGTGTGGCGTCATTGACTGAATCATCGCTTCGATTTTCTTGAAATCCTGTTCGTCAATGTCTACGCCTTTAAGTTGTTTGCCGACACCGGGGATCATTTCGAGCAAATCCTTCAACGGTCCCATCTTGCGCACCTGCTGAAGCTGTTGAAGAAAGTCATTAAGGGTGAGCGAAGCGTCTTTGATCTTCTTCTGAAATGCAAGCTGCTGTTCTTGGTCGACAGTTGTCTGCGCCTTTTCAACGAGTCCGACTATATCACCCATCCCAAGTATACGGTCCGCCATGCTTTTGGGACGGAACGGCTCAAGAGCGTCTGTTTTTTCGCCCACACCTGCGAACAAGATGGGCTTGCCTGTTACAGCCTTGACCGAAAGGGCGGCTCCACCGCGGGTATCACCGTCCAGCATTGTCAGAACAACGCCATCCAGCTCCAATTGGTTGTTGAACTCTTGCGCGCTGTTTACCGCGTCCTGTCCGGTCTGAGCATTCGACACAAGCAGCGTCATGTCGGGCTTGACGCGACGGGAGATCTCTCGGACTTCCTCCATCATCTCCTCGTCTATGTGAAGCCGACCAGCGGTATCGAGGATAACCAGGTCCAGACCATCGCGGGCGGCTTGTTTGGTCGCATTTTCGCAAATTACGGGTGCACGAGTGTTTTCCTGGCTAAAAACGGGCGTATTGATCTGCTCGCCGAGCTGCTTGAGCTGAGCTATGGCTGCCGGGCGCTTTATGTCGGCTGCCACGAGCATAGGCTTGCGCTCGCCCTTCTGAGCGAGTCTTGCCAGTTTTGCTGAAGTCGTTGTTTTACCCTGACCTTGGAGGCCGCACATCATGATCACAGTAGGGCGATTGTCAAATTTCGGAATTGTGGCGTCAATTTCCGGCCCCATCAGATTGACGAGTTCATCATGGACGATCTTGACAATCTGTTGGCCTGGAGTGATGCTCTTTACAACTTCCTGTCCGACGGCTCTTGCTGTGACCTTCTTAACGAAATCGCGCACGACTTTGAAGTTCACATCCGCAGCGAGAAGGGCCATTCGGACTTCGCGCATGCCGTCTTGGATGTTCTTTTCCGTAAGCTGACCGCGGCCGCGGAGCTTCTTGAAAACTGTTTCCAGGCTATTTGCTACTGATTCGAACACAATAGTTCTCTATTCTTCGTCGTCGCTGCCCGTCTCATCGGGCACTCGACTTATTCGGCCGTTCAGGACCTTGAACTTTTCTTCGATTCTCTCGTAACCTCGATCAATATGATAAACGCGCCGTATGACGCTCTTTCCTTTGGCTGCCAATGCGGCCAGGACGAGTCCGGCACTCGCCCGCAGGTCCGATGCCATCACAGGTGCCCCTGACAGTCTTGGAACACCCACCACTACGGCGGTCGGTCCTTCTTTTCGAATATCTGCACCCATCCGGTTCAACTCAGCAATGTGCATGAACCGATCTGGGAAAACCTTTTCCGTTACAACACTGGTGCCGTTTGAAACCGACAACAGAGCCATTTGCTGTGCCTGTGCATCCGTTGGCAATCCCGGGTAGGGCAGTGTCGTCATATCAGCCGCTTTCAATCTGCGATTGCAGGCAACACGTACCCAGTTTCGTCCCTTCGTAACCGCCGCTCCCATCTCTTGCAGCTTGTCTATGGCTGCGCTCACGTGTTCAGGGCGGCAGTGCGTGACTGTCACATCACCCTTTGTAATCGCCCCGGCCAGCATGAAAGTGATGGCCTCGATCCGGTCGGGAATCACCTCGTGTTCGGCGCCATGCAATTCTTTGACGCCGTTTATGGTGATCGTGGGCGAACCGGCTCCGCGGATGCGGGCACCCATTTTGTTAAGGAACTTCGCGAGGTCTTGTATTTCCGGCTCACATGCGGCGCAGTGAATCACTGTTCGCCCCTTGGCTACTGAAGCAGCCATCATGACGTTTGCCGTCCCAAGCACGGTTGACCCAAAGGGTCCGCCCATGTAGACCTCGCCACCGCGCAAATCTGGCGCGTCGGCCACTACGTAGCCATGCTCAACACGAACATCCGCGTTCAGGGCGCGCAAGCCCTTTACGTGCAGGTCGATCGGTCTAGTGCCGATGATACATCCACCGGGCATTGACACACGTACGTGCCTTCGACTCCCCAACAAAGGTCCGAGCACGCAAACCGAGCCACGCAGTTTTCTGACTAGCTTGTATGGGGCCACAGACGGTGCTGAGTCTTCCGGTTCAACTTCCAGCCGCCCGCCTTGCCCAAAGCTCAGCTTCATCCCCAGCTCTTGGAGAATCTTGCCTTGCATCACGACATCAGACAAATGGGGCACACGTCTGATTACCGATTTGCTTCGGCCAAGAATCGATGCTGCCATCAGTATGAGGGCAGCGTTTTTGGCGCCACCGATTTTCACTTTACCGCTCAGTCGGCGACCGCCTTGAATGACAAACTTGTCCACTGTTAATCCCGTCTGACGATTTCCAGTGGAAAAGGCTTATCTGCTTCACTGGAAATCGTTGCAATGACCCAGCTTCCCAGGCTAGCACGGTTTTTGACCTTACCTACGCTTCGCCACGATCACGCGATCGATATCTTGGAAATCCTTATGCACCTCCCGCTTAGAGAAAGACCCGGACTCGACTAGAAGACCGGTCACTGCTTTGCACTGACCGAATCCTATCTCGAGCATTAGCAGGCCACCGGGTAATAGGACATCGCCCGCTTCAGTGGCGATACGTTTGTAGACATCCAAGCCGTTTGGTCCCGCCTTGAGTGCGACTTCCGGTTCGTTGTCACGAACCTCAGGCATAAGCGAGGGGAAGTCAGTCTTCGCTACGTATGGCGGATTGGCAACAATGCAACCGACCTTGCCCGCAAGTCCGACGTCACGAATAGGGGTAAACAGATCGCCATGAAGGAAGCGCATACGGTCTGCCACTCCATGCCTTTTCGCGTTTTGCCGTGCCAAGTCAAGTGCCTCGGATGATATGTCCGTTGCAATCAGGTCGACACCCGCCAAACTGAGTGCCAGGTTTACAGCTATGACACCGCTTCCTGTGCCGAGATCAACGACAGGTCCTTTGTCCAGCAAGTCAGAGTTTCGCAGACGTTCTATTGCCATCTCGACGAGTTGCTCCGTCTCAGGCCGCGGGATCAGAGCGCGACTGTCGACAGCAAACTCGCGAGATAGGAATTCAGTCTTACCCAAGAGGTACTGCACCGGACAATGTGCCGCCCGTTTCTTGATCAGTTCACGGAAACTTGCGCGAGTTTGCTCGTCCGGCACTTCATCAAATCGAGCGTAGAGCTGAATCCGCTCGCGTTTCATGACATGTGCCAGCAACAATTCGGCTTGAAGCCGGGGTGCTTCGATTCCCTTTTTTTCAAAGAACTTGGTAGTCCAGTTCAACAGGTCCAAAATGGACCACATTTTTTCGGTGTCGCCTTCAGCCATTATGGCGAAATCGTCTTTCAGACCTCCGCCTTTTTCAGTCTCTCTTCTCGGTCTCGTGCGATTAAGGCTTCAAAAAGCTCATCGAGATTTCCGGCGGTGATCGCTTCAAGCTGGTAGAGATCCAGGTTTATTCGGTGATCGGTCACGCGATTTTGCGGGAAGTTGTAAGTCCGAATCTTCTCGCTACGATCGCCGGAGCCGATCTGGACACGGCGATTCTCAGCTCGTTCTCGTTCTTTTTGACTGCGGTAGAAATCGTAGACACGCGTTCTCAGCAGACGCATTGCTTTTGCCCGATTCTTGTGCTGTGAAGGGTCATCCTGACAGGTCGCCACGAGACCGGTCGGTTTGTGCAAGAGCCGCACAGCCGAACTTGTCTTGTTGACGCTCTGCCCGCCTGGCCCGGATGATCGATAGAACTCCATTTCGATGTCGTCGGGGTCCAGCTTGACATCGACTTCTTCAGCTTCAGGCAATACAGCCACGGTAGCTGCTGAAGTGTGGATGCGGCCGCTGGTCTCAGTCAGCGGCACTCGCTGTACGCGGTGCACGCCACTTTCGAAGCGGAAACGTCGATATACTTCTTCTCCTCGAATGGCGAAAACGATTTCTTTGAATCCGCTCAGATCACTGGCTCGCATGTCAACGACTTCAACCTTCCAACCACGATTTTCGGCGTAGCGGCTGTACATGCGAAACAGGTCAGCCGCAAAAAGTGCAGCTTCGTCGCCGCCGGTGCCTGCCCGTATTTCCATGATCACATCGCGATCAGCATCCTTTGTATCCTCAAGGAGCATACCCTTGAGGTCTTCTTCAATCTGCTCGCGTTGCTGTACAGTTTCTTCCAACTCTTTCTCGGCGGCCGCTAGCATTTCCTCGTCTTCTTTGCTCTCTTCCATCACAGCCCGGGCTTGCTCTTCGAGATTCAGCAAATCGCTGTACTGATTATAACGATCGACCAGCTTGTTCAATGTACCGTGTTCTTTTGCCAGTGTGCGGTATCGAACATGGTTTGAAAGAACTTCTGGGTCAGCAAGTGACTTCAGCAGTTCCTGGTGACGCTGGACAATCTCGTCGAGTTTTTCTTGTAGTGCCGCACTAAGCATGGGGACAGGCAGCGCCCTCTTTCAAAGTCCTTGTTATCATAGCCAGAAAAGCGGGGCGCTGAGAGTGAATGCAGGTGAACTGAACATCCGGGCTCAGACCGCTTGCGCTCCTTACAATATGGCCGAAAGACCGTGAAACGTATTGATCAGGTCAGGACTGACCTTGATCCTCGGTCTTTGGCTCGGCAGCGGTTTCAGGCGTTGCTGCTTCCTGCTGGGGCTTTTCCTGATTTTGTTTGCCCCAATTGTAACGCTGCTGGAATTTCTCCACGCGACCCATTGTATCGACCAGCTTTGCCTTACCCGTGTAAAAAGGATGACAGCGCGAGCAGATCTCGATTCTGATGTCCTTCTTGGTCGAACGGGTTTTCACGACCTCACCGCAACCGCAGGTTATGGTGGCTTCCTCGTATTTTGGATGAATACCTTGCTTCATGTCCTAATCCTCGTAGGGAACATTGTTGCTGGAGCGTATCCCCAGACGCTTTAGAAACCATCTATTATACGCAGAAAGTCCCGATCTTCAAGTGTTTTGCATTGTTCATGCAGGACATGGGTTGTAGGCCAGAGTGATTTCAATTGAAGGGACCGGGGACTTCTTGTTGTGGGTCGCGTAAGTCCTGATCCGGTAAGGAGTAACGATTCTGCCGTGGGGGTGTGTCCTGGCTATCTGCTGACAGTATGTATGAATTCTTCCCATTTGCTACGCTTTTCGGTCCGAATATTGTCTACTGACGGCCCTCGGTCAGTTTTCCCTTGCAGCTCTTCGAAGCGCCGGAAGACCTCCCTTGTCATAGATTCCGTAGCCTTGCTCACTCGCCAGTTTCTGCAGGATGCGTTGGCGGTCCGGTGTCTTCAAGGATGCGGTCTTAAGCTCCTCGCGAAGTTTCCGAAGTGCACTAACATATCCGGCGTAGCCATTTGAGTATTGTCCATCTAGCTGCTTGCGGATACGTTTGGCGAGGGACGGTGAAGCACCGCCTGTGGAAACAGCAATGGTCATTGAGCCGCGATTCAAGACGGACGGGACAATGAAGCTGCAGAGATCGGGTTGGTCAACGATATTCACAGGAATCCCGCCTTCGGTTGCGTATTGCGCCACCCGTTCGTTTGTACTCTTATCGTTCGTTGCACCAATGACGAGAGAGATGCCCCGCAGATCGGAGGTGCGAAAAGAACGCTTCATACGGCGAACAGATTTCATTTTCAGCATTCTGGAACCAAAAGACGGACTGACGACAGTCACAGCAGCACCCGCACGAACAAGTGACGCGGCCTTCCGTGCAGCCACATTGCCACCTCCCACGACGAGGCACTTCTTGCCCTGAAGATTCAGAAAGGCAGGGTAGTATGAGGGGTGTTCAAAACCGTTGCCGCAGTCCGAAGCGGGCATTCTGATTTTCCTTTGTCCCGGATTTCACTGTTTCAAAGGGGTAATCGGATTCTGCAACTCGAGGCACGGACATTATCTATCTAAGGTTCTCTAGCATTGCATCAAGTTGTGCCATGTGTGTTCTTATGAGTTCGAAATTAATGTCATCTTTGCCGCCAACGACAAGGTCTTTTTGCATTCTCTTCATGTTGCTCATAGCAGTCTGGACTTGGTTCTTTTCTGAAGGAGAGATGTCTGGATCGTCAAGTCGTTGTTTCATTTCGGCAAGCGCTCGACCAACATCGCTTTCCACTTTCTGCATGGCTTCACGGGCCTTGACGACGGAGTAGGACCGGATAGTCCTGTCAGCAATACTTGCAAAGTCCTGCGGTTCGAGACCGTATCCATCCAGAAGACTCTGAATATCTTTTGAAACGGAATATTCCTTGACCCATGTTCTCAGGGCCTCTCCGTCATTCAGTGCTACTTGTGTGCTCGTGAGCCTTTCGCCAGCCTCTTTTGCGAGATTTACTACTTGAGGAAAAATGGTGATGAAACATGCAAGTTCGGGTTCAGTGAGCTGTTGGCTGTGGTCAGTTATGAAGTCGCGGGACGGTACGGCATGTGAAGTCATGTTTTCGGTGCTTGGTTGCTGAATTTCCGAAGTAGGAGGTGCCTTTTGTGTATCGTCAACTGACGTCGATGGTGTTGGTTCTTCCTTCTTTCCACATCCAACCAACGCAACAGTCAATGCAAAGACTAGAACAAGACAAATACTCTTCATTGCTAGCTCCCTTCGGTGATGATGTCGAACGTCCTGTCCAATACTAAATTCAATCTACAGAGTTGTTTTCTAAAATGCAAGAGAGTTTTGACCAAGAGTTGCTTGCGAACGGTTCATGAGACACATATCATTGACGTACTATGCGTTCGATAGTCCTGCTTTCAGGTGGTCTAGATTCTGCTGTTGGATTCAAGTGCGCTCTCGATAAGGGGGAGGTACTTTGTGCTCTCACGTTTGACTACGGACAGCTGGCTGTTGTGCGCGAGATTGAGGCGACTGCGGCAATGTGTGAGCGTTTCAAGGTGCAGCATGAGATAGTGAGACTGGATTGGCTACGGAAAATCACAAGTACTGCCCTCGTCAATAGAAACGAATCTGTGCCACAACTTGGGTCTGCTGACCTGAATGACGCTGAGAATAGTCACAAGACTGCCAAGGCCGTCTGGGTGCCAAACCGTAATGGCGTTTTCGTCTCTATTGGTGCGTCATTTGCCGAGGCACTTGATGCAGATACTGTTGTAGCTGGTTTCAACGCGGAAGAGGGCGAGACATTTCCCGATAATTCGACTGATTTTGTCAATAGCGTGAATCGAGGTCTTTGTTTTTCAACGCTGAATAAGGTTCAACTGTGGGCTCCCACCCAGGATTTGACCAAGACGGAAATCGTTGCACTGGGGAGGAAGATAGAGGCTCCTCTGGATTTGGTGTGGAGCTGCTATCATGGTGGCAAACGTCCTTGTGGTACGTGCGAATCATGCACGCGATTTCTGCGAGCAACAGGTGGAATCGAGGGGATGACATAGCCGTCGCGTGACCGAAACACCAGGTAGATATTCTGATGGACTACAGAGAAAACATCTGTGCGAGTTGTGGGCAATCCGTTCAAGAAGACTGGCAGTTTTGCCCGTTTTGCGGCAAGAGTATTAGACGAGCAAAGGCTCCTGTGAATGTCGAACCGATCATATCGAATCTGCCCGCGTCGAAGAAGGTCACCGGGCACTGCACCATTGTGTCAGTGAAGCCGCTGCTGCATGATATCTTCGATATCGGTCGTGTCGTTGCCAGAATCATTTCGAGACCATTAGCGGATGTGACATCATCTATGCGATGGTCAAAAGGCATTGTGGCGCAGCATGTTGACGCAGGTCAGGCACGAACAGTGTCCGAGCATCTTAAAGAGCGCGATATCGACGTGCTACTCATTCCTGATGCGATGATTGTCAGTACAATCGCGAAGCATTCATTGCACAACGTGACCATTGATGATGTGGAAATCTGTGGCGAAATATCTGATGGCTCTGATTCTCCAAGGAAGGCTTCGCTTCCTCTCGACAGTCTGCTTTTTGCTGCGGCTGTTTGTGTGCGATCTGAAAGACGTGTGCTCTCTACGGTGGAGGATAGTGTTCGCACCGGACTGGAGCGTTCCCTATTCATGCGTCGAGTTCGTAGGAGAAGACAGAATCTAACTGAGGAAAAGCTTGAGGTCACGCAGCATCATTTGATCACCCTCTTCACGCGCGAACCTGTGGTTCGCTATGACATTGCTAAGAGCACTCTTGACTTCAGACTCATGCAGTCAGTACCGCCACCTTTCGAATGGTCAGCCTCGTTTTCAAATCGATTGCTGGGAACTGCTCCGTGGCTCAAGTCCAATCTTGGCATGACACTTCTGCGACAGGCGGAGCACGAGATAGGCTGGGAGCGCATTACTTTCATGTCCAACACGGCTCCCCAACAGTATTATGATTGGTTGTTGCAGCTTGCTGCTTTGGACCTTGAGTTGACTTTGTGATTTCCAGTCGCTTGATCAGTCTTGTTCTGGCTTCAATTGAATTGCCCCGACAGGGCAGAGATTGACGCACACGCCGCAGCCGATACAACGTTCGGCTTCGACCTGCGCCTTTTCATCTATCATAGTAATAGCATCGCAGTGACAGGGTTTCGTGCACCGGCCGCAGTTAGTGCATTTGTCGGCGTCAATGACGGATGTACCTTCCTTGATGACCAGTTTGTCAGGCGTTGTCAGATACTGCAGTGACAATCCACGAATCTCCTCGACACTTTGGTAGCCCTTTCGGCTCATGTACGCGTCGAGATCGTCTACCATGTGGCGAACAACTTCAAAACCAAACCACATTGGAGCACTGCAGACTGCTGTTGCTGAAGCTCCCCACATTATCGCGGAAGCGCAGTCACGCCAGTCGTCGAGACCGCCGCTCGCAATCACAGGGATATTCACGGCACGGGCCACCTGTGCGACAACCTTGTAGGTTGAATACTTGCATATGGAACCATTGGCAGCGCCATAGCTTGCTCCCTCAAGGAGTTCAATGGCCGGCTTGCCATCGCATTCAAGATTGATCGGCGGCAAGCCCCAGGTTGGATTGCCGACTATGTGGATACCATCGGCTCCGCCCGCTTGGCAGGCCCTCACAATTGTTTCAATGTCGCTCACATTCGGAACGATCTTGCAGAACACAGGAATTCCGGATGCTTCTTTCACGGCGCGCGTGATGTCATAGCATGAATCAGCATTTTGCGAAATCATCGATCCGCCGTGATTTGCTTCTTCTGTTCGTTTATCAAGCGACGTAATGTCGAGATTGGGGCAGCAGAAGTTGAGTTCGTGCGCGTGGCATCCTGCCTTCTCGAAAGCATCAGCAATCTCAATCCACTCTCTAATGTTCGCCCCAACCGCGCCAAGATTTGAAAAGAGCACAAGACTCGTTTCGTTCCGGGCCTTGCGCGCAAGATCAACACCTTCTTCAAGATCAAGTCGCTTGTCGATTGGAAAGACCAGTACTCGACCGGGTAACGAGTAGGAGCGCAATTGTCCCCTAAAGGGGACGGTTTTGAACGTCAGCTTCAGGCTTGCTCCGCCTGCACCGCATTTCTCGGCATGCTTAAGAAACTCCAGCTTTGAAGTGGGTGGGCCCGAGCCGATGAGCACGGGGCTGGCAAGCTTCAATCCTGCGAGAATCGAGGGTCTCATAGGTTTTTCCGAGACTTCATGATACAATGAAGATCGCTTTCGAGATTATATCTGCGGTTCCGGATTCCTTCAAACCGCCGGAGATAGGATATGAAGAAGCATGCTATCAAAGTATGTGGGATATGCCGCCCAGAGGATGCCCATGTGGCTGGGGGGGCGGGCGCTGATTTCATCGGCATACTCGTAAATGTGAAGGCGTCACAGCGTAGCCAGACGCTTGAACAGGCAAAGGCTGTTGCCACCGCAACGGATGTGCCGTTGGTTTTGCTGTTGTGGGAGCCGTCTGTTGAAGAGGCAGTCAAGCTTGCAGAAGAACTCAGCCCCGTGGCGATTCAGCTTCTTGCTGATGAAACACCCGAACATCTCACGGCTGTCAAGAAGGCCTGCAACTGCAAAGTCTGGAAAGCCATCCACCTGCCGGCACGTGGCACCTCGGACGTGGATGTAGATACGATTGTGGATCGTATTGGCGAGTTTGAGATAGCGGGAGCCGACGCGATTGTACTTGATGCGAAGGTTGTTGTTGACGGCAGGGAATTGCGCGGCGGCACGGGGCACGCGAGTGATTGGGGTATTGCTGCGGAAATTGTTCGTCGGGTCAGTATCCCCGTCATGTTGGCAGGGGGGATCGATCCTGATAATGTAGTTGATGCAATAGAAGCCACTGACCCCTATGGCGTTGATCTGGCGAGCGGTGTGGAGAGTGAAAAAGGCAAGAAAGACCACGAGAAAATCCGCACACTTGTCCAAAGGGTGAGAGCATTGGAGAATGCCGATTAGCTTCGGTATCGCATGCCTTTACAGTTCCCCCCTTGGTCCTTTCTTACCCGCGGAACTATGGAAAGCAGAACATGAGGATTTCAGTCGAGCGTCCGCCGGTGTTTTCTCTCGGATCGACGGCTGACTTAAGTGCTTTTCTGGCAAATGGCAAGAGTTCCGAAAAGCGGCTGACGCGGAAACCTTTTCACGGTCATGTTGCAGCGGGGAAGGGCAGCCCATTTTATCGTGCTCACACGTATCATACCAAAGTTCCGCCGCAAGGAATTGAGCCTTTCATCTGCCACTACACTAGGCCGGGTGACGTTGTGCTTGATCCTTTTTGTGGCTCGGGGATGACCGGTATTGCTGCGCTGACATCCGGACGTCGAGCGATTTTGAACGATCTCAGTCCAGCCGCCGCATTCATCGCGCATCACCATTGTTCGCCAATCGACATTGACGAGTTTGTGTCGGCTGCGAAGTTGGTTGTATCTGCCGCCAAAAAACGGGTCGGCGCTATCTACCAAACTGCGTGTGGCAAATGTGGCTCAGATGCAGAGATCATCTTTACTGTCTGGGGAGACCTCTTCGGTTGCCCTCAGTGTGAAGCGGCGCTCTCCCTTTGGCGGGATGGCCTTGATAGGGAGCTTCGGGTACTCAGAGAATTGGTGTGTCCCAATTGTGATACCTCTTTCCCAAAACGCAGGCTGAAAAAACTGGGACACGAGCCGGTGCTGGTCCATGCCAAATGTCCGGACTGCGGACGCCAGGAACAACTTCCGTCGCAGGAGGACCTTTCGAAGATTGACGAAATATCTTCAGGAAACAGCCTCAAAAGGCTGTGGTACCCTCGCGATCCTATCGGGAAGGACAACGACGAGTTGAAGCGTGTGCTTCGAAGTGGCGTGACATCAGTGGACAAACTCTTCACCGCGCGCAACCTTCTCGCACTGTCCACGCTGTATCGCGAGATTGCAGAGATCGAGCCAGTCTCGTTGCGTCAGAAACTGCTATTTGCGTTCACCGCGTCGATCCCTCGCACGTCTCGGACAAACAAGTACATCCCTCACCTGCACATTGCTCCTGGTCCTATCCTAGGCACAATGTACCTGCCCGGCTTCTACCCCGAGCTGAATGTCTTTCGTCATTTCGAGAACAAGGTGAGAGACATCGCGAGAGCTATGCGCGCATTGCCATCGGATATTGATGTGGAGCAGGCCTTACGCGTACAGGCAGGGGCGGCGACAAATCTTTCGAACGTGCCCGATGCCTCAATTGACTATGTGTTCACCGATCCTCCTTTCGGCTCGAATATCAGTTACTCCGATGTCAACTACCTCTGGGAGTGCTGGCTAGGCTGCACGACCGACCGCGGCCACGAGGCTGTCGTGAGTAGAGCGCAAGAGAAATCGGTTGACGACTACGGCAATCTGATGTGCGATTCCTTTCGCGAGATACATCGCGTTCTCAAACCCGGCCGGAGGATGACACTTGTCTTTCATAACACTTCGGCTGACGTGTGGGATGCGATTCTTGTCGCACTCGCCGATGCTCGACTCCAACCGGAGGCCATCTACACGTTTGACAAGAAGCAGGATTCATTCAAGCAGGTGACAGCCGACGGGGCAGTTGGTTTCGACGTCGTTCTTCATTGCCGCCGCGGCAATAATCGCAGGAAGAATTCTTCCGGGCACAAAAAGGCTACCCAGGTCGAGGTGAAGAAGCACATTGCGAAGGCGTTGAAACAACTCTCGGATGAAAAAGACGAACGCCGAATCGAACGCAGGCTATATTCAGAAGCTATCGCCCACTTCCTGAATCGTGGGAAGCGACTCGACATGGACTTCCAGGCTTTTCGGCTTCTGCTCAGCAAGCTCCGTTGATCGATGTAATTTCGGCGACGGATTACAGCGGCACGGAATAGAAAACAAGACTTCTATTTGTCATTTCGAGGTCGCGTTGGTGTATTCCGCTATGATCGTGTCGGATGTTTCTCTTTTCGCGCGCTTGAGATAGTCGAGCTTCAATTCGATTTCCTGCTTTGTCATGACGGGGAAGGCGTGGGGTTTGTTTTTGTGTTTGAATGCTGACTCGCCTTTTTCGCGCTTTCGTATTTCCACGAACGCCAGGTGGCTGTCGAGTCTTTCCTTTATGCAGCGATTGCAGAAGTCTACGGCGCCTTTTGTCGTTGTCTCGAGTATCGCCTTGCTCAAGCCCCGGTCTATCTCTATGCCAATGCTGTTTCTGTTCGATGCGATTGCGGCCAGCATGGTTGTGCCTGATCCGAGGAATGGGTCGAGTACGGTGTCGCCTCTGACGGAGAACATGTTGATGAGCCGATACGGAATCTGGAAGGGAAAAGCGCCGCTTCGCTCTCTGGTGCCATCATGGTTCAGTTGTTGTTGTGTGCCTTTGAGATCAAACCAGACATCGGAGAACCAGACGTTTCTCTCTTCCCAAAAGAGGGCGCTCTGATTTCGGTTCAGCTTTTCCTCAGGGGTCTTGAATTCTCGTTTATTGCCTTTGCGGAGTATGAGTATGTACTCGTGTTCGAGAGTGACGTACGCCCCGGCAGGCAACATGCCGGAGCCCATAAACTTATTTGGGGCGTTGGTCTGCTTTCGCCATATTATCGCGGGCAGAGTTGTGAATCCGATTTGCTGGCAGTAGGCGAGTATTCTTGCGTGATTTGGATATAGCTTGAAGTGCTTGTCCAGTGTTCTCGTGGCATCGCCCATGTTGATACAGGCAAAGCCGCCGGGGCAGAGTACTCTGAAGACTTCGTCCCAGACAGAATCGAGCAACCGGTGCATCAGTTCGAAAGCAGAGTTTCCGTCGCCATCTTTCAGCGACTGTGCCATTTTGGGATTTTGAAGAGAGAAAATCTCGTCCCACATCTCGATCATCGGGTAGGGGGGCGATGTCACGACGAGGGCGATGCTGCCATCCTTGATCGTGTCAAGCAGATTGGCATTCCCGAATATTGTCTTGTGATGTGTGCTCATTGGTGATTTCATTACTTGCTGTGTTGCTCGGTGGTCAGTATACAGGAGCGAGACGATGGTGAAAAGAGATGCCCAATTCTTCGAGGCGGAGAGTAGTATGAGGCGAGCAAAGTGTACGATGACGATTTAAGTCGATCATGTCATTCGAAATTGTCCTGGAGCGATCCCTATTTCTTTTGCTTCGGCTCATTGTGCTTGAACCATTTGGGGTTGGGCACGCCTTTGAGTCTGACCTCTTTGATAGTGAGTGTGCAGTGTTCATCGTATTTCGTACACGTGGTGAAGCCGACGAACTTGAATCTATCCTCGGTGTCCACTTTGTCCAGCAGAGCCCAGCGCCGGGCAGTGAGCTTAGGTTTGTAGAAAAACATGTATTTCTCATTGTTAGCACGAATGCGAATTGCCGTGTGGCGTTCTGTCGTTCGGGAATTGCGAGATTCGTAGACGAAGTCGGTTTTGGTGGAGCCCTTTGCGCTGACCATCAGCTTGTCTGAGTCTGATGGTGTAAGGCCGCATACGATACCTCGGCCTGCTCCTGTCCAGAGTACGAGTCCGGCGTGGGGCTTTCCAGAGCCTTCGAAGATTACTTCCGCCTGAATGGACCATTTGTCCGGCTCAAGGAACAGCGGTAAGACGAACATCGGCGCCCCAGATCGGCGGGCATTATGCATGCCGCGATTCTGGCTACATGCAATTGTGACTGCTCCTTCACTAAAACGGGCGGATGTGCTATCGGCTTTCCTGGGACAATCCCAAGTCCAATCTTTGAATTGGTCTATGGTGGAGAAGTCATAGGTGATGCCGATTGTCTGAAAATCAAAGTATTTGATGCTTCCGTGGAAGTAATCCTCCATGGTCTTGCCGGAAAGGCGCGACCGATGTTTGAGGACCAGAAGGTTGTCTTTGTGCCTCCTGATGATGGGGTGGTTCTTGAATTCTTCCAGAAGACCATCGATGGATCTATCGACGAGTTCCCAGTTGCCTTTTTCGGCGTCTTCTTTGATCTTGTCGTACACAGCTTGAGCCTTGATTTCTGCGTGTACGCGACTCAGGTCTGCGAATTTCTGTCGAACTGCTCGCATGCCGAAACCGCTTCCAGTTGCGTCCTGGAGGAGCTGTTCGCCTGCTTCTTCGTCTTTTTCCGTCCACAGAAGGACAGCGCCCCCGATATACCAATTCTTCATCTTGTACTCTTCTTCAGGCTTCGAAAGGCGAAGCACTTCCGCTGCTGGCAGGTTGGATATCTTCAGGCCCATTTCGGCTGTTTGTGACTCAAAGTGGATTGTGCCGTTCGAGACATCAGTGACCTTTCCTGAAAGGTTGCCGATAGTCACTATCTTGCCGATGATAAGTGCAGAGTTGCTTTCAACAGAGCGGAAAAGGTCTCGCACATGTTCGATATATTGACGGTCTCTTTCGACCAGACTATGTATGGCAGCTATCTCTTTGTCTTCAGCCGCTGCATCTGAAATTGCCAGTGCTTCTTCAAAACGCCGTTTACCGATCAGATTGTAGATTTCGACCTGTCGACTCTGGTAGAGGCTGGAGACAGCGTCTTGCTCTTGTTTTCTTATCAGGGCGATAGCTTCTTTTGTGCGTGCTTCGGCATTGCGCGCATACTTGTGCATTGATTGGGGCGTATTCCTCTTCCACTTCGCGATTAGCTCTGCGGCTTCATCGGGCATGCCATCTACAACGAGCTGTTCAGCCCGGGCCATTTCTCGCCTCATTGCCGTAGTAGCCTTGCCGATCAGTCTTGTTCTTAGCGCGTCTAGGTTTTCATTCGCATGTTCGTCCACTAGTTCCTGTGGCATGCTTTCCAATTCCGCGAGAGCTTCGTTTACGTAACCCTCGATAGCGAGGGCTTCTGCCCTTTCCCTGATGCTGCGGAGGGCGTTGGTCTGTTTTTGACGGTATGTGAGTTCAGTTTCGTGTGTCGGCTTGATTTCTGGCGCAACAGGCGCTTGCTCGGCCGGATCTGGTGACTCTTTCTTCGCGAAGGAAGTGGGAGTCGGTGTGCGATGAACCTTGTTGTCCGATATCCCAAACATTGTCTGAAGCTCTTTTCGCACTTTTGGCACGGCGATGGCAGCAGCTCCTAGTGCTATTCCTATGAGTAGAATGATGACTGCCATGGACAGGATTTTTCTTGTGGCAGTGTGTGAAGAAGCTGTGCTGGGGAACTGTGTCTCGAACTTGATGGCCTGCCGAGCGCTGCGGAGGGATTTGACCAGTTGAGCTGGCGTTTCATATCGGTTGCCGGGGTCCTTCTGAAGCATTCGTTCGATAACAACGGAAAGAGTCTTGCTTACTTCGGGGTTCCGTTCATGTGCGGGAATTGGCTGTTGTGCCACGTGCATTCTGAGGGTCTCTGCATCAGTCTTTCCTTGGAAAGGCGGCTCTCCGCATAGCAAGTGGTACAGAGTTGCTCCGAGCGAGTAGATGTCGGATCGGCTGTCGATGACACGGTCGGCCCTGGCTTGTTCCGGTGACATGTAGAGCGGTGTGCCTTGTGCCCGGCGGTTCTCGCTGTTGTCAACGACCGAGGTCGGCCGTGCGAGACCGAAGTCAGCCAGCTTGGCTACACCGGCATGTGTGATAAGTACATTTCCCGGCTTGATGTCGCGATGGACAATACCACGCTGGCGCGCGTGCTCGAGGGCAAGGGCGATCTGCTCTCCTATCTCAAAGATCTCTTCCTGCGTAAATGGCTTTTCTTGTTGGAGGCGGTCCGCCGCGCTCTTTCCTTCAACGTATTCCATTGCGAAGTAGTAATGTGACCCTGCATTTCCGACGTCGAGTGCGCGAACGATGTTTACGTGGTCCAACTTTCCGGCGGCATGAGCTTCCTGGGTGAAACGCTTGACATATTCGGGATTGCCGGCCAGATCGGAAGGGAGGATTTTGAGGGCCACGGTTCGGTCCATGCTCATTTGTCGAGCGCGATAGACCGTTCCCATGCCGCCTTGGCCTATTCTGTCAAGGATTTCATATCCTGCGATGGAAACGCGCTTCTCGTTTCCTTTTGTCATTTGAATGTCTCCGGGGGGGAGGGCGAAGTATGTTCTAGTTTATCAGTCGAAATTCAAATGTCAATGAGAAGTACGGGTGCCCTCACAATACGACCCAGGCTTGGTGGGGAGTCTCAAGAGACTTGTTTAAAAGCTATGGCGACCATCAATCCGTTATTGAGAGCGTGCACAAGCATGCATGCGGGAAGTGACCTGGTGCGTTCGTAAAGAGCGGATAGTACGATGCCGATGACCATAAGAGGAAGCAGAAGATCTGGTCTAAAGTGCAGTGCCGAAAAGGTCAGTGCACCGGCGAAAATGGCGGGCGTTTTGCCTAGTTCTCGTCTCAGGGCGGGATGAAGATAGCCACGAAAGAAGATTTCCTCAGTTATGGGCCGAATGATCACGGCATAACCGATGAGAAAGAGTATCATCGGAATGCGAGGCTCATTTAGCAGAGCTGTCAAGAGAGGATGCTCACGGAGTTGCAGTCCTGCTCGAAGAGCGACTATTTGGTTGATATGAGAGGCAAGAAAAACGACTGGTACAGTCGCTGCATATACTAGCGGAGCAATGCACAGCGATCGGACAGGGCGAGGTGGTTGGAGGCCAAGATCTTTGATGCTGTGACCGTGTCTCGCCAGAGATAGCCAAATGAACAGGCAAAGGAAGATGTCGGAAAGAGGTACCAAG
>Ga0180434_10002999_pt1 | contig 21806 bp, 30 predicted proteins | sample SS_ome_7_FD_132453 | JGI IMG/M metagenome (GOLD analysis project Ga0180434, IMG submission 132453) | Hypersaline lake sediment archaeal communities from the Salton Sea, California, USA - SS_1_D_2 metaG | ecosystem: Environmental > Aquatic > Non-marine Saline and Alkaline > Hypersaline >...
CATAATAAAAAGCCAAATAGACAAAATGGACCAGGAGCAGCAGAAGAAAAAGTCAGAAGCGTTTAAGGCGTTGAGCAACAAGGCCGAAGCCATGAAAAATTCAGGGTTTTGGGAAGAGGCAACTAGATGACGTTTAAAAGTAGTTATCGTATAGATGGTATTAAACGAAATAAACTTGCCCCCTCGCAGAGATGAAAAATGAGATACTTCAGTATGTTTACAGGAATAGGTGGATTTGAATATGGAATACAACAAGCATTACCAAACGCAGAATGTGTCGGATACTCAGAGATTGACAAATATGCAATCCAAACTTACGAAAGACACTTCAAACACAAAAACTATGGAGACGCAACAAAAATTAAGCCAGAAGAATTACCAGACTTTGATATGCTCTGTGGAGGATTTCCTTGCCAAGCATTCTCAATCGCTGGAAAACGGAGAGGTTTTCAAGATACCAGAGGAACACTCTTTTTTGATATTGCAAGAATTGTTGAAGTTAAAAGACCTAAAATTGTTCTCCTTGAAAATGTCAAAGGGTTACTCAATCACAACAAAGGGGAAACTTTCAGAGTCATCATTCAAACGCTTTCAGAATTGGGGTATGATGTTCAATGGATGGTTCTTAACAGCAAATTTTTCGGAGTTCCCCAGAACAGAGAAAGGGTGTTCATTATCGGAAATATTAGAGGAACAAGTAGACCAGAAATATTACCTTTCAGAGAAAATGCAAAAGAGATTCCAGGAATACATTATAGACAGTTCAATCGAAAAGGAAACAATAGTCAACAAGACAGACTCTAATACAGAAGGAATAAGTCCAACATTACAGAAAGAAGGAAGTAATGATATAAAGATAGCAAGTTGTATAACAGCAAATTATTGGAAAGGACCAACTAATAATCCAAAAGAAAGAACAATGGTAATAGGTTCAACTCAAAAAAATGCTGGAGTTATGAAAGATTGTTCAACATGTCTTGGAGAAGCTATGGGTAAAGGTGGAGGACATATTCCTATGGTATTAGCAACAAGAAAAAAAGACAGAGACAAACCAAGAGAACAAAGAGATAACTCTGGATACGGACAGCAATTTGAACCAAGAAAAGACGATGTAACTAATACAATAAGTAGTTTTGACAAGGATAATTATATAGCAACAAACAAATTAAGAAGACTAACACCAAGAGAATGCGAAAGACTTCAGGGATTCCCAGATGACTGGACATTAGTGCCTAATGATAAAGGTAAACCAATGTCAGATACACAACGATACAAAATGATGGGCAACGCAGTAACAGTTAATGTAATTAAAGCAATAAGTAGTAAGTTAAAAGAGGCGACTAAAAAATGAAAGAATGTAAATATATAGTCAGAATAGAACTTTGTGGTTATGATAAACCATGTGAGAATAAATACAGTTTCAGCCATAGAGTTAAAATTGATGGAAAAGATGTTTATGGTGTATGTAACACCTGTGGGGCGTTTTAGATGGATTATTTATTTTTAATATTAATAATAACGATAATTGGTGTTTATATTGCTGTATTCAAAACATTTGGTATACACCCAAAAGAATATTATTATGATGCAAAAGCATTAATCATATATATCAAATCGTGGTTGAAGGAGCTATGGGAATGCGAAGCAAGTAAAAACAATGATATTAGAATTTGGAAAGAGGAGAAAAAAAATGAAAATTAAACCTATATTAAAACAATTTAAATACATTTCAATCACATTTTCAATGCTTATATTATTACTTGGAACAATGATTAGTATAGTAAAAATAACAGGAATTGAAATACCAGTATATACAAACATTATAATAATACTTATGTTTATATTAACATCAATGGAAATAGCAGATAAGGTGATGAAATGAAATGTGAATGGAAAAACTGCAAAAGAAAATCAGATATAACAGTATATTATAACAAAAAACCTTATTGTTATCTATGTAAAAAACATTTCATAGAAGCAAACAAAAGTTTAAAAATAGTAAAAACAAGAAAAATAGTAAGACAAGAAACAGAATTGGTGAAATAAAATGGCATTAAACTATACAGACATATTAAATCCAGCAAACATGTTAGAAGCACAATGTAAAACATACTGTCTTCAAGAAATGGTAGATAAACAATATTCTGCAATGGTAGACATATATAATAAATTCAATGGGTATCTATTGAGCATAATAGCATTTTTTATTGTATATGCCTTTTTAGAAGCATTTGTTAAAGCATCTGAAAACGGATATTGGAGAATAAACTATGGATTTGGAAAAAAAGATATACCATTTAATCCTGATGTACAGATTGTAAAAACAGTAAAATACATAAAAGGATTATTATATAGCATAATGTTTGCTCTGGCACTCGTATACTATTTCGTATACGGACATTTAGCAACTCTTGGCTATTAATTTAGCCATTTTTTCTTTCTACAATAGCTTTATATATTATTAAGATATACTATATAGTATAAAGGGGTGTGTAAATGAAAGGGAATGTAGTTGGTGGAATGATTGCCGTTATGGTAGCATGTGTATTAGCATTTGCTGTAGTAGCACCAATTATGAATAACGCAACTTTAGGAACAGAATATACAAACCAGTCTTGGACAAACTCATCGCAATTAACTGATACAAAAATTTACTTCAATACAACTTGTAGAGGAATTAGAAGTGATACAACTTATTTGCATGTATGGAACTCAACAGGAGATGATTTAACATCTGTTACAGCAGTAGACTATGCTGATGGTGGTGGACTTGCAATAACAAATGCAACAACATACGGTTCAACAGCAGACACAGCAAGTGTAACAGGAACAGTATCATATAGATGTACAGGAGATAGTGCATACATAGATGACAACACTTCAAGGACTATGGCAAATTATATACTTCCGATAGTGCTAATATTCATAATCGTAGGAATAACAGCATTATTTATATAATTGCGAGGGAGAAATCCCTCTCCTTTTATATTTTAGATTTTTTTAGATTTATCCTTCTTTCAAATCCACAACTACATCTTTGTCCAATAAAAATTGGTTTATGTGTATAAGAATCAGTAACAACAATGGGTCTACTATAACCTCTACTATTACAAACTGGACATCTCTTACAATAAGAAACTTCCTGTCCTAATAAAATCATTTTCATTCAATACACCTTATTATCTTCCATGTGTTCAATTATCTTTTCAGACTTAATACCTGATTTTCTAAAATATTTAAGTGTTGTTTCTATATTACTGTGATGTAATGCTTCTTTAATATCAAAAATATTTTGTATACCAAGAACATTAGCTAAGTAATCAGCTTTCTGATGTTTAAACCAATGTGAGCTTATCTTTTTATCTATAATGTCTTGACTATATTTATTCAAATCAAACCAAAGTTTATTATAACTTATATTAAATATCAAATCATTTTCTGTTTTTATCTTACCTTCTTTAACCATATCTTTAAAATAATCTTTAAGTTTAGTTGTTGTTTCTTTACTTAAATATGCTGTTACCTGACCACCACCTTTCTGTTTTGTACTAATTTTTATTCTATCATCTTTTTTTGTTATATTCCTTTTTGTTAAAGAAAGAACCTCACTAACACGAAAAGAACATTCAAATTGTATCTTAAATATAAGACTATACATTTCAGGAATACTATCCATTAATAGTTTAAGTTCTTCATAGGAGATTGTTTTAGCAGAATTATCTTTTAGAACATATTTATTAAGACTACGAGTTTCTTTTTTCAATTCTTCATATATATGATATTTATCTATATATTTAAGAAAATACTTCATAGCATATCTACGATTGTAAACATATCTATTCTTAAAACAAAAGCTCTTACACATATATAATAATTCTTCATCTGTCTTGTTTATACCAGATATTTTTATTATTTGTTCTTTATACGATTTACCTCTCTTTATAGGTTGCATATAATTATTAATAATCAAGAACTTCCTTGTTTGAGATAGATACTGTTTATATGTTCTTCCAGTAATACCATTGTCTTTCAAAAACTCATTAAAGCTCTTCATTCTTTGCACCTTTAACAGTATCTTTAAGTATTTCTTCTGAACTTCTAACACTCATTACACAACACATGTTACCACCTCTCTTTTTTTCTGCAGTTCTTACATAACATCATTCCAAGAGCATAATATCTTGTACATCTATTTAGTCTACCAACTTCTTCAATACTCTTTTTACAACAATCACAATGTTTCTGCATCATCAATATATAATCAAATAAAGACTACCGAATATACCTAATAGTATAAACAATAGTATCAATAATCTCGTATAGCTACTCATTTAATCACCTTAATAAAAAAACTTCATAGCCCCCTTAATTGTGTCATATAATAATATATATCTTTTACACATATAAAGCTATCCCCCCAACTTTTGGTTAAAATCCCTACTTATTATCTTTATATCTATATTAAACAAATGTTGTTGTTGCTGAAGAAAAACACACAATACTAACAATACTAAATCATTTAATAGAATCATTAAAAATAAGAATAAAAAAGACTAAAATTGTTGATTAAAAAACGATAACTTTAAATATCAGATATAACATATATAGTATAGCCGATATGAAATCTTAACACCCCTTAGATTCATTATCGGTCATTATGATGAGTGGAAAAAAAATATTAGCAATTACATTGTTTATGATAGGAATGATAATGATTATAGCTGGAATTGTATCAATGGTGATTTAAAATGAACGAACTAATTAAAGAGGTGAAACGAAAATGAATTGGAATAAGGGATATGAAAAATATTTAGAAAGAATAAAAGGAACTGAAAAAGAAAATAAACCAATGAATATGTCTGAATATAAAAGAACAGCTATAAAAATGTATGTTGGTATAGCATGTTTTATCATTGGTATAGTTGGAGTAATATATACTTGTTGATTTAAAATGAATGAAAAAGAATTGATTGAAAAATGTGCTTGGTGTAATGAAAACCATCATATTAGAGATTGTAAGTGTTCAGATGCTTTTGATTATATTGGAGAAGACCCAATTAGAGTTGGAACAATAGTAAGACTCAAAGAAAAATACTTCAAAGCAGGTCAAGAATCCGAGCGAGAACAAGTGTTGAACGAACTTGAAGAAGAAGTTAAATTACACTATACTGGAAAATGTGGAGTAACAATTTGTGATGAATGTAAAGAACTTGGTGGTAATGAAGACATTTGTCTTAAACAGATATTAGATAAAATTAAAGAACTAAAAACAATAGAGGCGAGTGAATGAAAATATGGAATTTTGAACAAAAAAAAGGATTTTCAAAATATTTTGGAATACAAATATGTGATTTTTGTGGAAAGAAACAAAAACAGTTAGTTCAAACAGATTTAGATGTCGGTAAATGGAAATGTATGGAATACAGATGTGAATCATTTATTTGTATTAGTTGTATCAAAGAGGCAAAAAAGTTAATAGAGGCGAGTAAATGAACGAAAAAGAATTAATATTAATGAAATGGTGTTTAAAAGGATATTTATCAGTTGGAGATTATACACAAATATGCACAGGGCTCGCAGTTGCTAAACATAGTAGTAAATTGAGGTGAAATAAATGGTATTCAAAGGAGTAATTATAAAACATACTTGTGGTGATTGTGGAAGACATACTGAAACAAAGTTTCAATTTCCAATAGGTAAAGACGAGATAAGATATATCAAAAGACTGAGTAATGATATACAGGAGATGGCTTGTCCAATTTGTTCAAGAAGTAAATGGTAGAGGCGAGTAAATGAGTGTTATAAAAGTAGTAGCATTATTTCAAATAATTAAGATAACTATAGTTTGTTTAGCTTGGAGAACGGTGATTTAAAATGAAACTAACTAATGGATTTATATGAAATCCTTAAAGAGTAAGTTCAACTACATCAGATTCATTATATTCATCTTTAACTTCTTCTACATCTTTCTTATTACGAACTGGTCTAACATAATCTCTAATACTTGATATAGATTTACCCAATAAATCAGAAATTTCTTGTGTAGTAGAGCCTTTTAAGAACAATTCTTGTGCTATTTTAACATTTTTCTCATATTCAGTTTTCTCTTCTTCATCATTTTCTTCAGGTGGTACTGTTCTACCCCAATCTTTATATTTATGATACATATCTTTAACAGCTTTACTATCCCAATCATCAAATCCAAATTCAAAACCATAACTTTTTAACTTACGAAGTGCATATATTATATCTGTTTTACCCAATAATCTACCATCATTTTTAATATCTTCAAAGTGTTCAATTATCTTTTGATTTTTCTTCTGCTCCCATTTATCTTTAGAAAATGGAGAATTACTCTTCTTAAATACAACAGCTAACCCACGAATAGGTATATATATCCAAGTTTTAACTCTCCAATTACGAAAATATACATCTAAATCATAGAAATCTGGAATACAAAAAATAACAATTAAATTCTTTTCTCTAATAGTAGAAAATAAAATATTAAGATTCTTTCTTTCAGAAGTATTATAGTTTCTTTTATATAGAAGTTTCTGTGCTTCATCAACAAGAAGTATTGATTTAGATTTAATATTTTTAAGAACTTTAATTAATTCACCACCTGTAGGGTCATAAATAACATTAGATTTTAAAAAGTGTAACTTTTGCTCTTCAGTTTTACATCTTGCTAATTCAGTACCTAATTGATTAACCATTCTTGATTTACCTTCACCCTCAAATCCAGAAGCACATATTATATAATCCCTATCTCCAGCAATATGTTTTTTCATTAATTTCTCAAAGAATATTCTATTCTTTTTAAGTCCGAGTTTACGATTTCTAATTAAATCAATTTCATGACTAACCATTTCATCTTCAGATAGCTTAGGTTTTTTAGTTTTAACAGTAAACTCTTCCTTTAATTCAACTTTTTCTTCTATAATTTTATCTGAAATTACAACCATTCTTCATCATCATCTTCTATAGGTATTTCAGTTCCTTCTAAATGCTCTTTAAATTGATATTTCTTACTTTGTCTTGTATAGTCTGCCTTTAATTGAATATACATATTAATATTCTGTATAGCGTTATAAAATCTTCTTTCAAGTATTGTTAGTCTTTCAACAAGAGCTTTCTTATTACCTGATACCTTTCTATCATAAGCATCTATATATTTTTTGAGTTTATTTATCTCGTCTTCTATAAATTCCTTATCATTTTTAAGTAATACTGGTTCAACTTTAACATACAGAGTTTCAAGAACCCCAAGATATTCTATTATAGTCTTTTCTTTATACCTTTTTCTTGCTTTATGTCCAACTATAGTTACCTTATCCATAAGTTCAAGTATTCTCTGAAATGCACTTAAACCAATATTATACCTACTTTCACTATGTTTATTTTCTTTTTCTCTCATCTTGCTTCACCTTATCTTTTACTTGGAACACATCTTCAACAATAGCTCTAAATCTATCAAAACCCATCTCCATATCACCTTTATATTCCATAACCCTATTACCATGTTCAATAATCTCTATTTTACATAGTAAAGGTCTTGATATAAAGTTCTTCTTTCTCTTTTCAATTCTTGATTTTTTCTTAGTTGAAGCCATGTTAAGCACCAAATATTCCACTTATTACCCATGAAGCAAGGAATCCTATAGCACCACCAAGAATAATGTAAATAAACTTATTTTTCTCATCTTTTGATGTATTCTGTCCAGTAAGTCTTACTTTCTTGATAAGCTCATTAAGTGTATCTGCATCTATATTCTTAACAGTAGTATTTCCATATTTATCTTCACCAAAAGCAGATAGATTAAATCTATAATAAGGCATACCCCATTTAATCATTTTCTTTCTTTCATTTATGATATATGTCTTATTTCCAATATCAATTTTCTTTTCTGCTCCCACTTTTTTAAAGTATGTATTAACTACTCCATCTTTTCCAGCTACATCAAATATAGAATATCCGTTTCTTTTAAGTACATTTATTATATATAGTTCATGTAGCATTTTACTAAAATCTTTTAATCCCATCTAATCACCTCTATTTACTTTAGATTCTTCTTCTGCATCAAAATACTGGAATGTTTTACCAATATTTGTTTGTTCCATTTGTCTTTCAAATCCATGTCTTGCTCTTGCAGTATTTACAATAGCAGATAAATCACCGAAAAACTCCATTGAAACTTTATGAAGTCCTAACTGATGTAATGTAACTATTACTTCACATAACATTCTAACTCTCTCTAAATCATTTTCATCTAAATATGTCAAAGTAATATCTTTAGTAATCCAATAAAAGAAATTCTCAGCAGTTGGTTCTATCAAATATTGATTAAATTCAATAGGTGTTTCTGCTTCAATCTTTCTATCATTACTATCATTATTTTTCATATCTATATCCTCGTCTAATATGTCTTCACTAAATTCTACCATTTTGTTTCACCTCACCATTTTCTAAGTTTACGATTTTGTTTTTTATATCTAACTATTGTAGCATATAGGAATATAATTCCTAATGACAAAAATAACCAACCAAGTAAAGAATTTAATTCACTTGAAACTGATTCTGTAATAGCTGTATTATTAAGGTAATTCACCATATCAACATCAATCAGCATCATATTCACCTCTTTTAATTATTTTTAATGCTCTTTTACGAGCTAAATTATACATATATAACATATATAAGAATACTAATCCTACAAATATAAAGATAACACCAAGCATTATATTATATTCATCAGCAATAGTTTCTGTTTCAGTTGTAACATTATACGAAGTAATTAATAAATCACTTGTTAAATTAAACGGTTCAGTAATTCCAGTATACATAGTTGAATTATATGTACAAGTATAACCAGCAATCCATTGTCCTGTAGGTTCTCCTGTGAAATTCATACTCAAATTATAGATACTGTCAGAATGATTAACTAATGCATAATTAACATATTCTGTTCCATCTGGTCTTGTCATTTCTACTACACAATAAGATGTATTTAGATAACCACCAAATGTTCCATCAGTATAATACCAAAGATGTTGTATTTCTAATGTTTTATTATAATCATAATCATATAAACTATTATGTCTAATGTTGATTATATTTGGATATGTATTAATGAAATTATAGAAATATATTTCATCAGTTGAACCTATTAATCCATCTGTATTATTACAATAAAATTCTACAAAATGCTGTCCTTCTGTAGTATAATTAAATAAATTCCAATTACCACTTGAATTAGTCATATATTGTTCTGATGTATTACCATCTAAAATATACCAACAATTATCAGTATTATCTTGGTTTGTTGTAACATTATACCATATTGTACCATTATAACTATATTCAATTTCATCTGGTTCTTCAACAGATATTGAAGGTGGAACTCCTAAATCAGTTAAACTGAAATTAGTTATCTCCATTGCACTTAAAGACATAGTTGAAATCTGCACAGTTTCAGTTGTTGCTTCTCTAACACCTGCTCTTGCCCATAAGTGAACTGTATAGTTTCCATCTATTACTAAATCAGTATCACATATTCCATAAGTAAATACATCTCCAAATGCGTTGTTACTTGATAAATATCTTTCTTTGTGTATTTCAGGGCATGTTGAATTAGAAACATTAATCATAAACTCTACTGTATTTTTATCTGATGTAGTATTAAAACTTGAAAATGAACTTATGAATAGTCCTGTTCCATTTTTGTTATTAATAAATTCTTCATCAACTAATTGGTATTCATCACCTGTAATTAACATTGGTGTTTCTTCTGAAATAGAACCATTATAAGAACTAAAGTGATTGATTATATCACCAGCATCATCATATAAATCCCAAGCAAATCCTGCACCTGTTATTGTAGTTGAATCCCCATCTCTTAATCTTGTTCCGAATGTTATATTATGTGTTTCACTTGAATTTGTATTTAACCAATTAAGACCAACTCTTTTCTTTGTAGTTGATATACCATTAATTAAATTTTGAGATGATTCTGATGTGTTTATATTTGTTAAATTAATCCATAGTTTATCTGTATCAACTGATTCTATATCAATTACTCCACCATAATAAGTTGGTGATGCTATTGTTTTAACAACAGTTAAATTAGTTCCTTCTGACCAATCAGTTGAAGTTGTAGTATATGATAAATTAGCTATTGTTCCATTAACCAAATGGTTATCTGTTGTATTGAATTTACCAAGTATAAAATCAACATTATATAATTCTATATTTCCATTACCTGAACGCTTCATATCTAAAGTAATGTTATGTGAACCACCTGCTAAATCAATTAACAATGGAGTTAAACCAACAGATACTTGTTCATTGATTCCACCTATTGTTCTTACATCTTCTTCTAAATATGTTTCACCATCAATCATAACCTTTGCACTAACAGTTGAACTTCCACCACCTGATGATTTCTCTAAATTAAATGATGTCATCAAACCAAGATTTTCATCTGTAGTTGTATTAAAGTCCTGTGCAAATACTTGTTGATAATCACTTGAACTTATAGTTGAATCACTAACATTAAATTCTACTGCGTATAAAGAAGTATAAACATCTACATCAGCTAACACATCAAAAACTGTAGCAGTTGCAGTTCCATTACCTTCTAAAAACAATCTTACTTTAAAATCTTCTTGAACCCCTGAAATAGAATAAGTTTTAATTCCATCAGTAGTTTGGTCAGTATCATCTGTATATAAAACATTCTCGTCAGTATCTAATATCTCTAACTTACTAACATTATTATAAGTATCAGCAGATATGTTTAATCTTACTTGTGTTAATTCATTTGGAGCAGAACATGTTTTTAAATCTGATGTCCAGTTACCAGTTTGTTTATATGGATAACCAATATTTCCCCAACTACACCCATCTTGAGATTCACAAGCTGTTTGATTATTAACAAATTCTTTATCTTTAGTGCATGGTGTTGCTGTCCCAAGACAGAAACCTATCCATAGACACCCCTGTTGATTACCACAAGCTGTTACATCTAAACCAGCACAAGCTGTTGCTGTTCCACTACAACTATCTGTTTGGTATTCAAATTCTTCTGCTGGAGTTATTGAATAATTATTAAAATTTGCAGATACATTTGAAGCTACTGGAGATGTGTATGAATAAATATAAGGCCAAACAGTAGCATTACAATATGTATGTACAGCTATGTTTACTGTTTCTGAAAGCACTGTTTCCCAGTGGTTAGTATCCCAATATTGTGATGTATGATTACAGTCAGTTTCATTATATTCTCTAATTAATCTAAATCTACCACTTGTGTCAGCAGTAGGAACTTTACCTAATCCTACCCCACCACCAAATCCATAACTTTGATAATTTATATCTGCTGTTAAATTATTTTCTATACTAATAGAACATAAACCATCTGTAGAATTAGGCTGAAAACTATAAAACATTCCAGCTTGATTTTGTCCAGTATCTGTTCCTATTAAATCAGAAAAATTAACAATTATACTAAAATTACCTCTCATACCTAAAGGCTCTACTATACCATAAAAAGTAGTTCCTGTTGTTAAATTCATAAATAATGTATCTTCTACTGTTGTATCAATATCTGTTATAAGTTCATAAGTTGAACCTGCTGTAAATCCACCCCATTTCCATGTATCACTATCAGCATCAGGAAATGTAAATCTATCAGAGTATAAATTATCTAAAGTTATTTCATTTTCATTAAGATGTAAATTATCAGTAAATGTTACAACATCATAATTGCTTGAACTATTAGATTTAAATCCAGTATCAAAATGTGATGTTTCATTCCATACATAAGTTGGAGAATCTGTCCACCAAACATAATCCCCAGCTAAAACTGGAACAAACATTATTGCTAAAAATAGAATAGATATTACTATAACATATTTATTTATATTTTCCACTATCTCACCAGAGTTGTTAATTCACCTATAGGAACTTCTATACCATTTGATAGGATAATAACTCCAGTAATTAGAAATAGAAATGCAGAACCTAACATGAATATTTGTCTTGTATTAGATTTAGAAATAAAAGATAGGATAGCGAATAGGAAACTCATACCCATCATAAACAACACGATTATATAGTTCATTTCCTATTCACCACTTTTTTGTTGAATTAATCAAGCACTCAAATCTTACTGTCCAGTAATCATTGAAACGATTGCTACGATTATTACAACTAATATCAAAGGTACTACAATGTTAGCTAATGTTAGTGATACACCTGTTAATGTTGTTGCATTTTCAATTATATCAGCTACGATTGGTACTACAACTGCAATTCCAATGATACATGCAATCATTACGGAAATTAATCCTTGTACAATATTCATTCTTAACACCCCTTTATACTATATAGTATATCTTAATAATATATAAATGTTATGGTACAAATCAAATACTGGTAGAAAACGCAATAAAACTGGATGAATACTGGTAAATTGTTATCTTTATATGTATTAAAAACACACTATTAGCAAGGTGAATTAATGGTTTCTGTAGCAGAAAGGAGTGTACCTTTAACTCAAAGAAGAGGAGTAACTGTAGCAAGAGCAAAACAAAGAGAACAAAGAGCAGTAGAAAGACAAGAACAACAAATAAAACAAGAAACAAAAAGAATAGAAAAACTTGTTGAAAACAAAAGAAAAGAAATAAAATCAAAAGAAAATGAATTAAACACAATAGTTAAACAAAAAATATCAAAAGAAAATGAATTTATAAATCAAGCAACTGCAGATAATAATAAAATTAGACAAATAGCATCAGCAAGAGAAGATTTCCAAAGAACAACAACATTAAAAGGAAATGATTTAGCACAAGCATTAACTCAATATGATGAACAGATAAAACAAGTATCAGAACAATCTGGATTAAACAATATTAAAAGAGATATTAAAAATCTTGACAAAAAACTTGAAAATAAAAAGAACGAACTTTATAGAGAAATAGATAATTATTCTAAATATATCCAAGACGGAAAAACAGTAGCACAACAAATGAAAACAGATTATGAAAAACAACTACAACAAAACATAGAACTCGGAACAGAACAAACAAAAGCAAAAGCAGATATAATTTCTGCAGAAGTATCACAATCAATATCAGAAGCTCGTAGACGAGATAAAGATTACAGACCAGAAGGATTTGAAGATTTTTCAGATGAACAGAAAAAAGATTGGTTTGAAAAAGGAAAATCACCAAGTGTAGTTAGTTATGAAATATCTAAAAAAGGAACAAAAAAAAGTTATATTAATGATGACATAATGGCACAACGAATAGTTACTGGTTCTGATTCAGATAAAATAAACGCAAAACAATATTTCAGAGATAAATATGGAGAAGTCCCACAAGTAAATAAAGATTCAGTGGGAAATATATCTTATGTATTTCCAACTGCAAAAGTAGAAGGTCATACAAGACAACCAAAATTTAGTTTTGATGTTGAAGGAAAAACAAAAACAGGAATTTTAGATACATCTTCAGATTTTTCTGGTTATACTTTAAATGGTATACCAGTTCGTGCAGATGTATATTTTAAAAAGAAATACAGTATAGGAAATAATGCAGTACAAACATTAAATAATTTAAATAAAACTACAGGACAAAATATAAAACCTATTAGATTTATTGAATATTCTGGTGATGAAGTTAATGCAACAGAAGAACTAAGAAAGCAAGGTAAAATTACAAACACACAAACTGCTTATCCAATACCATACTATGATAAAAACACAGATGAAATAAAAATAAAATATATGATTATTGAAGAAGGAACATGGAAATCAGATATAAGTTATGAACCAAGACAATTTGGAACTGCTTTAGTATATACACCAATAGTTACTACAACTGATATAAAGCCATCTGTAGAAATGACAGGTGGTGGAATAACTGATATTAAGTATAAAGGATTAAATTTAACAAGATTTGGTTATTTACCTACATTTGACATTAAATCAGAACCAGTTATTTCAGGAAGAGAACAGATACAAAAGCTATATTCACCATTAATATCAGACGAAGAAAAAATATCACAAGCAATAAGAGAAGAAAAAATAAAAGAAAAATCAGAAGATTTTGGAGCAAAATTAGCAACAGGAATAAGTACATTTGCAGGTTTTGGAACTCTACATAGAGCAATATCATTATCTATGCAAGGTAATAGATTAGTAAATCCTATGGATATATGGAGAAAACAAAAACAAGAAGAATCATCAAAGGTATTATCAATGACTGAAAGAGGACAGATAATACAACCAACAAAATATAAAACAGTAAAACAGCAATTCGGAAATATTGAAATTGAAACTAAAGTATTAGAACAGCAGAAAGCAACAGAATTAGAAAAATATGTATGGAAAAAAGGTGCTGAAGGTGCATTATTAGCATCAATAGCAATTTTACCATATACAGAAGGAGTAATACCAAAAACATTATTAGCAGATACTGGTTTTGAAATATCTGTACCAAGAATATTAGCAGGAAGAACAGTTGGTTCTGTAGCATTAAAAGGAATTGATATTGGTTTTAAAGGATTAATAGCAAAACAAGGAATTGAAACAATTAAATCACCTACAAAAGAAAATATATATGGATTAGCATCTTTACCTGTTACAGGAGCAGTATTTAAAGCAGGAATTGGTGCAAGTAAAATATCAACACTCGGAACTTACGATTTATTAAAATATAGAATAATTGAAAAAAGGCAACCATTAATACAACCAAATCCTAAAAATATACAACTACCAACAAAAATAGATAAAAAAACTGGAAAACTAATATATGAGAAAAAATATACAGGACTTGAATTAAAAGATATAGGAACATGGAAACCATTTATAAAAGGAACAAAAAAGGGAGAAATGGTAATAAGAGAATACAATCCTATAGTATCACCAGAAGTAGCAGGTTATTTCAAAGGATTAGAATATGTAAATATACAAACCAAAAAAACAGTATTTGATATTGGTTCAATAGCCGATTTCGGTAAAATAAATTTAGCATTACAACTTAAATATAAAGGACTAAAATACGAATTAGGAAAACATGGATATGGACACTATCTTGGTACAGGAAAAAACATTGAAAAAATAATAGATTTATACCCAGAATTTAAACCATATTTAACTAAAAAATATGGAAGTATAACAAAGGCAAAATTAGAACTCGGAAAAATGGTATATCACGATTTATACGATTTTAGAAAACTTAAAGAATATAGTGGATTATTATCAAAAGAATATGGAGATAAAAGAATGACACACGGTGATATATTTTTTGATATGTGGAAAAAAAATAAACTACCAGATATGTTAAAAGGAATAAATAAAGAAATGGCAGAAGCAATAAGATTACATGATAAGCCTAAAAAATCATGGAAAAAGAAAGATTTTGATTTGATAGAAGCAAAAATATTAAAAACTGCAGACATATTAGAATTAAAAAGATTTAGAAATGTAAAGATAGACGTATCACAATTACCTTTAAAAGATGTAATGGTTAGAATGAAAAAGTCAAGCACATTAGGAGCAACATTCAAAATACCAAAATTAACAGATACAATGATTAAAGATTTAAAATCATTGAAACAAAAAGAAGTAATAGTAATAACAAAACAAAAAACAACACTTTTCCCATTTGATAAACCATATACACATTTAAAGTGGGCAACTAAAATGAATTGGGAAAAATTAGGAGTACCTATAAAACTAAAAGAACTATCAAAATATGGACTTGCAAAAGGAAAATTTGCATTTGGTTTCCACGCAACAACTGGTGCTGGAATAGGAAAAACAAAAAAGATAAGTAAAACAGAACCATTATATGTATCATATAAAGGATTGAGTCAATACTTTTTAAGATTAAAACAAAATCTACCAGATGCTTCTTCATCATCTTATGGTGGTGGAACATACGGACATTTCCCAAGAATATATGGAATATTTACAAAGGGAGCAATGGAGTTTAAGGGAAAAACAAGAGAAATAACAAAAATATCATCAAGAGGAACAAGAATAAAAATGTATGAAAACATAAATATAAAAGAAGGAATAACAACAATTCCAAAACAAAAACTTGAAGTAGAAGGTCTTGTAGCAGGTAAAATAAAAGTATTACCATATAAATTTAGGGCAAGAATAGGGTGGAGAGATGTACCAATAGATATACTTGGTATTGGTTTAGAAGACGCTAAAACACAAGCATTAAAAGCAATAGAATCTAAAAAAGTATCATCAACATCAAAAATGCCTTATGAGTTTTCATATTATTTTAAGAATAAATTTTTACCATATAAAAAATATTCATACGAAGATTATTATAAGATAAGAAAATATAAGGTATCTAAATCATCAAAAACATCATTAACTTCAAAACCATACAAAACATCAAAAATAAGTAGAATATCTAAACCATATAAAGTTTCATTAACTTCAAAACCTTACAAAACGAGTAAAATATCTTTAGTATCAAAACCATACAAGATAAGTAAAATATCAAGACCTTATAAAACATCAAAAATAAGTAAAATATCAAAAGTATCAAAAACAAGTAAAATATCAAAACCAGAATTACCAGAAAAAGTAGATAAATATCAAGTAGGAGATTATAAAAAATCAAAAAAAGAGATTTATAGAAAACAAACAAGAGTAAAAACATATAAAGTATTAATTAAAAGATTTGGAATGTGGCAGGAAGTTGGTTCAGGATTAACAAAAACAGAAGCAATGAGATTAGGTAGAGATAAAATTAAAGGTGGATTAGGAGCAACATTCAAAATAGTTAAAGACAAAAAAACTAAATTAGTATCAGGATTACCAGAAATGGAATTAGAACTCGGAAAAGAATTTAGAACATATAAAATTAAAAAAGGAAAGAAAATACAACTAAAAGATACTTTTATTCAAATTAAACCTATGAGATTAGGAACTCGTGGAGAAAGAAAAGAAATACAACAAGCTCGTAAGACGAAAGGTTTATCTAAGATGAAACTCAATATATTTAATAAGAAAACAAAACTAAAGAGGTTGATATAGTGATAATAAAAAGAAGAAATAAACCAAAACAAACACAGAAAAAATCAATGTCTATAAACATTAATAAACAAAAAGCATTAGCACAATACAGAAATTTAGCTAAAAAAACAAAGAAAAACATGTTCGGTGTATAAAAATGCCAGAATTAAATACAATAACAGAAAAAGATATAGAAGAACAACGCCAAATAGCAGAAGATTGGCAGAGAAGACAAGAGTTAGCTAAAGAATTTAAAGGTGGGTTATTAAGAAAACCAAAATCAGTAAGAACTCTTGCAAAAACAAAAAAAGGAGCTACGAGATATAGTGTAACAAAAGATTTAAGAAGAGCAGGAATTTATGATGAAACATTAGAACAACGAAGAAAAATGAAAGAATCTAAAAGAAGAGCTAAAGCAGGTAAGCGTACTATCAAAAGGGCTATCAAAGGATTAAGAAGAATAACAAGACCTTATACAAAATCACCAGCATGGTACAGAACTCGTCAAAGACAAGATGGCTCATATAGAAATCCTTTTGAATACGAAGGAATGGATAGTTCAAGAGCAGTAGAACCAAAATTCCATGTAGGTACATTTAGTGTTAAAAAAGCACAACTATTAGATTTAAGGCAAAAACCAGTTGAAAAAATGCCATTTAAAAGCCCAATACAAGATGAAATTAATAAACCTATGTTTGGTGCTTCATTAGATTTATCAAATAATCATGTAGAAAGAGGAGATTTGTTAGATTTATCAAACTCAAATACAAATAGATTATTAGATTTAAAGAGGAGAGATTAATGTCAAAAAGCCCAATAGAAAAAGTATTTGGAAAATACAGAGTAACAAGAAGACCTGATGGAACATTTATAAAATGGGAAAAGTTAAATATACCAGAATCTCCTTTAATAAAAGACAAGGTGAAACAATGAAAGGGAATTTAGTAATAGGATTGTTCATGGCATTGGTGGTATTAGTTATATTAGCAGGACTATTATCAGCAATGAATACACAAATAACAAATATAATAGCAACAGGACTATTAAATTCATTTGATGAAACCCTACTAAGATTAATACCAACTGCAATATTGATTACAGTTTTTGTAGCAATATTTGGTGGAAAAATAGCAGATGGAATATTTTAGGGTGATTTCCATTGAACAATAATAGAACAATAGCAGTAATAGCAATGATTTTATTAGTTGGAACTATGTCATTAGTTGTCTATGCTTGGTATGATGTAAATACATATTCATATCGTTATCAAATATATCAAAATTCAAGCACATTTAATACATCAATGTCTATTAACGATACAAATGGTATCGGAGCAAATGGAGATATTATATGGGCATATATGAATAATGAAAGTTATGTTTATTCAACAGGAACAGGAACTACAGGAAATATAGTAATAGCTGATAATGATACATTAAATTTCTATGAAAATGAAACAGATGGTTCTGGAAATAATGTAACAGAAATGTGGGATTTAGATGGAGTAGTTGCAGTATGGCACATGAATATGACTTCAGGAAATCTTGAATATTCTTCTATAAACAATGGACATTGCCAAGCCTATGTATTTGATGGTGGACAGTTAGAAAATGTAAACGGTTTATATGGACAAGGATTAGAATTTAATACATCTACTTTATTTAATGATTGGTCTTGGATAAAAGCACCAGATGAATGTATAGACGGTGGAACTATGTCAGCATTTACAATGGTATATTGGTTTAAACTTCCAACAAAACATGATTCAGCAAATAGAATGTGTATGGTTACAAAAGATACAGATAATAATGATGGTTTTTGGTTCTGTTTCTGGGATGATGTGGCAGGAGAATTGACATTTAGAATGCAAAGTGGAGTAACTACATTATTACATTCAACAACAGATTCATGGGAAAAGGATACATGGTATATGGTAGCAGGAGTTTATGATGGACACGGAATGACAATTTATGTAAATGGAACTAACGAAAGTACAACTGCAAGAACAGCAATGTGGACAGAATCTAATCCTATGAATATATCAATAGGTGCAAGATTTAATGCTAATGGTGGTGCTGTAACAGATTATTTCAATGGAACAATAGATGAAGTTAGAGCTTATAAAAGAAACCTATCATCAGAAGACATAGAAAACCTATATTATTCAGGTTACGATTTAAGAACTACAACAGGTGCAGAAATAGCTGGAAATATAAACATATATAATAATACAACAAATAATGCATCTCTGTCATATAGATATAATGAATTTTTCAGTACAAATATTACAGTTACAAATAAAACTACATCACAAGTAATAGGAGATGTATTTATTGAACTTGATGGAGTTAATTATACAACAACTAAATTAGAAACAATAGATGGCGGTGGAGTATATAATTGGAATACTACTTTAACTACTCTAACACCAAATACTTATACAGTTAAACAATTTGCAGAAGAAACAGTAGATTTAAACACAAACATAACAAACTCAAGTACGGAATTTGATATTGATTTTGATTTCTGGAATAATAATACAGCAACTTTAACAATAGCACCAGCATCTTGGGTAGTATATGGAACAGCTACAACAGCAACTTGTACTGCAGGAACAGGAACAGGAACACTTTATAGAGATGATGTAATCGTAGCAAATCCAGAAATAGCAACACTCGGAACTGGTAATTATAATTATACTTGTGTAGCAAGTCTTACTGGACATAATAATGTATCAGATGAAGATATATTAACAGTTGGAGCAGGTTTAAATATAACAGATTATTCTGTTTGTGGTACGGATTTAGAAGCATTTGAAATATATGCAATAAATACAACAGGTGATACATATCATAATTCATCACAAACAGTAGCAGATTTAATAGATATAGGACTATTAGGAAATATTAATTTCCAAATTAATAACAATACAAACCTATATCAAAACTCAAGTTTCAATTATACATTCACAGCAAATACATATTATAACAGAACAATATCAGGATATAGAAGAATGTTAATGAACTTTAGTGTATTAGATGAAGAAAGTTTAACAGGAATTTATTTTGATATAAATGTATACAATTCAACTTCAAGTTTAAACTATACAGATGTAACTAATTTCACAGCATTTATAGAAGAATTACCTTACGGAGCATCTACAATAGAATTAACAAACTCAACAGGAGAATATGTATTAAGAAATTATTATCAAGACATAAACACTTGTACATATTTAACAGACGATTTATATATGCTTCATGTTGATGATGGACAATATGTAAGATGGCATGTATATAACTCAATAGGAGTAGGAATTGAAGATGCAATAGTTACAATAGAAAAACTCATTGGAGCAACATATTATCCAGTAGAAATAGAACTAACAGACGGAACAGGAACAGCAACTACTTGGTTAAATCCAGATACAATATATCAAGTAAATGTAACAGCAGATGGATATGAAGAATATATAACAACAGTTAGACCATCTAATACAGATTATACAATAGTTTTAGGAAACAATTTACAAGAATATGGTGGATTTTTATATGAAAATATGAGATTTGCTTGGTATCCAAGTAATTATGAACTCCATGTTAATAATGATACAGAATATCAAATAGGAATTAATTATTCAATTCGTTCATTAGATACATCACTTACTGGAGTAGATGTAAGATGTTATTATAATGATACCCTAAAATATATTAATAACACATCTTCAGCTTCAGGAGAAACATTTAACATGACTTTCAATGTAACAATAAACGAACTTGGAAACATAGACGGTAATTTAAGTATAGATAATAGGATTTTATGTTATTCTAATTTCAATAGAACAGGATTTACAGTAATGGGTGTAAACAACAAAGCATACGCAGTATATGATGTACCAATAGGAAATTATACACCAATTTCAACAATAGCATTTGCAGGTACAGAATTAACAGAAACACAATGGGCATTTATAGTATTAATAATATCAATAATTATCGGTATAACAATATCAGTATCAAGCCAAAGCAATACATACGGAGCAATAGGAACAGTAGCAACAATGATAATAATAGCAGGAATAGGATATTTAGCAGGAATTGAAGTAATAAACCCAGTAATTCCAATATTCTCTGCATTAACATTAATAACATATATGGCAGTAAAGAGGGGTACATAAATGAAAGGAGCAATAGCAATGAATATATTAATGACTCTATTATTGTTAAATTTAATGCTATTCTATGCTTTCCCAAGTTCATTTTCAACAGCTGAAAATGTAGAAATGATACAAGGATTAGATACATTTGGAATAGATGTAGATGTAAATACAACAAACAATAGTGCAGAATTTATAACCGATACAGGAAATACATCAGAAGTTTTAGAAGATACATACGGAGCAACAGGAGAAACATCAAACTGGATTCCAGATATAATAGCCAATACTATAGATTGGACACTAAGAGCAATAACTTTTGTAGGTTGGGTAGGAGCATTCCTTTATGCACCTTCAACAATAATGAGTTCAATGGGAGCTCCACAAATTATAACAAACATATTCATATTAATTTACACAATAGGATACATATTCGCATTATATGAATTATTAACAGGTAGATAACATGGCAGGAGTAGGATATTCAATAGCACAAATAAGTACGATTTTAATAAATGATATTATATTTGGATTATTCGGTAGTTTTGAAATAGCTTCAGGAATAATGTTAATTATAACATTAGCATGGATAATGAAAGCAGGAA
>Ga0180434_10003001_pt1 | contig 21805 bp, 17 predicted proteins | sample SS_ome_7_FD_132453 | JGI IMG/M metagenome (GOLD analysis project Ga0180434, IMG submission 132453) | Hypersaline lake sediment archaeal communities from the Salton Sea, California, USA - SS_1_D_2 metaG | ecosystem: Environmental > Aquatic > Non-marine Saline and Alkaline > Hypersaline >...
GGCATCTTCGAGTTCGGCCACCTGGGCACGGGTATCCCCTACGCCATCGGGGCCAAGCTGGCCAACCCGGACAAGGACGTTTACGTCATCACCGGGGACGGCGCCGCCGGCTTCAACTTCATGGAGATGGCCACGGCGGCGCGGGAGAAGGTGAAGATCACGGTCATCGTGCATGCCGAGGAGCACTGGTGCATGGAGGAGATCGAGCAGATGGTCTACTTCGAGGGCGACGCCTCCAAGATCATCTCCTGCCAGCAGCAGCCCATCCGCTGGGATAAGACGGCGGAGAGCTTCGGCTGCTATGGCGAGTACGTGGACAAGGCAGAGGACCTGGTAGAGGCCTTCGAGCGAGCCAAGAATCACGAGCTTCCCGCCGTGGTCTGCGTCAAGACCGATCTGGCCTCCAACCTCATCCCGCCCCTGGCGGAGAAGTTGATGGAGGTCTACGAGGGTCCGCCCGCGGAGGAGGAAGCGGCCGCCGTCGAGTAAGCGTATCACCAGGCCCAGGGGTCAGGCCCGGATTTAGGCCTGACCCCTGTGACGGATGATATCTATAATTCCTTCATATGCATATATACCGGGAAGAGCCGGAGGGTAAACATCTGCCGAGACACCGGCGTATAACAAAACGCCTTTGATTCAGAGCCGACCCTTATTTCGAGAGGATGTGGATGCCCATGGCGGCCTCCTCGAAGCCGATGTTGCCGCCGCCGTTCTCCGCCAGGGCGGTGCGGGGCCCCTCCACCTGGCGTGGGCCCGCCTCCCCGCGCAGCTGGGTGACCAGCTCGTGCACCTGGGCCAGCCCGCTGGCCCCCACGGGATGGCCCCGGGATTCCAGGCCCCCGGAGGTGTTGACGGGCAGCTCTCCCCCCAGGGAGGTGGCACCCGATTCCGCGAAGGGGCCGCCCTCCCCCGCGGCGCAAAATCCCAGCTCCTCCGTCTGGACCAGCTCGCCGAAGGCGGTGGCGTCGTGCACCTCCGCCAGGTCGATATCCTCCGGGCCCAGGCCCGCCTTCTCGTAGGCCGTCCTCGATGCCCTGCGGGCCACCGAAGGCTCGGAGATATGCCGGTCGGGGTCTCCCGTGGCCAGTACCGAGGCCAGGACCTTTACCGGCCGGGCCTCCTCCAGCTTTCCCATAAAACCCTTTGAGCAGATGATGACCGCCGCCGCCCCGTCCCCTATGGGAGCACACATGGTCCTGGTCAGGGGGTAGACCACAGGAACGTCGCCCAACACCTGCTCAACACTGAATTCCTTACGATATTGGGCCAGGGGATTGAGGGAGCTGTGGTAGTGGTTCTTGGAGGCTATCTGCGCCAGCTGCCTCTGGGTGGTTCCATACTGGTTCATATGCCAGCGAGCCATCCCGGCGTAGACGTCCATGAACACGCTGCGGGTCTCCCCCGCTCCGCCGGCATTGCCCTGTCCGTCGTCCGATCCCAGTTCCTCAATCAGGTTACGCCAAAGGGCCAGCTGCTCCTCGGTTGTCTCCCGGTCCATGCCGATCCAGAAGGCCTGAAAGGCCTTCATCTTGTCCTCTTCGTACATCTTCTCCGCCCCCAGGGTCAGGGCACAGTCGTACAGGCCGGCCGCCACCGCCGTCCAGGCAGCGTGGAGGGCGTTGGAGCCGCCGGCGCAGGCGTTCTCCAGGTTGGTCACGGGTATGCCTTTCAGCCCGGCGGGATTGAGCGCCACCTGGCCGCGGATGCAGTGCTGCTCCGAGAAATATCCCCAGGCGCTGTTGGAGAACCAGGCCGCCTCGACGGCCTCCTTCTCGATCCCCGCATCCTCGAGGGTCTCCTCCAGGGCCTCGGCCGCCAGGTCCTTGATGCCGCGGTCGAGGTACTTCCCGAACCGGGTCATCCCCACACCTATGATATAGACGTCTCGCATCATCTCTCCTTTTAATACACTGAGAAAAAGCGCCCTGCTTCAGAAAGGAAGGCATTCCCTGCCCAGCAGCTCCCTGGTGAGGATTATCTTCATTATCTCCGCCGTGCCGTCGCCTATCTCCAGGCCGATGGCGTCGCGCAGCCTCTGCTGCAGGGGCAGCTCGTCCGAGTATCCGTAATGGCCGTGGACGAGCAGGGAACGGTGGATCACCTTCACCGCCAGCTCGGGTATCCACCACTTGCACATGGCGGACTCCATGGTGTGGGGCTTGTCCATGTCGTGCAGCCAGAAGGTCTTATAGAGGAGGAGTTTGGCCGCCTCCAGCAGGGTGGCGTCCTCGACCAGGCCGAAGGCGATCCCCTCGAACTTTCCGATTGGGCGCCCGAAGGCTGTCCTCTCCCTCACATAGGCTATAGCATCGGCATTGGACTGATAGGCGATAGACCAGGCGATCATGGATACATAGGCCCGGGCCAGGTCGAAGCCAGCCATGATGGTATGGAAGCCCTTCCCCTCAGAGCCGATGCTGTTCTCCGCAGGTATTCGGACATCATCGAAGATGATGCTCCCCCGGCCTATCTGCCGCGCCCCCATGTCGTTGAAGGTGGAGCGGGAGATCCCCTCGATACCGGTGGGCACGTAGAAGATGCCCATGCCGCGGATCTCGCCGTCTTCCTCGATCTTTGCCAGGACCACCACGGACTCAGCCACGGATATCAGGCTCACCGAGGTCTTCTCGCCGCTTAAGACCCAGCCGTCCCCGTCCCGCCTGGCCTTCATACGGATGGAGGCCACATCCGACCCCGCCTCGGGCTCGGTTATACCATAGGCGGCTACCGCCTCCCCCCGGCATATACGGGGGAGGATATCCTGTTTTATGGAATCAGCGGCCTCATTGACGAAGAAGCCGACGCCGCTGAAGAAGGCCAGCATGGCCGCCACCGGGTCCGCTTTGCCCAGCTCCTCCAGGGCTATGCCCATGCTCACGGCGTCCACTCCCTGGCCCCCGTACTCCGGCGGGATATTCAGGCCCAGGAAGCCGTGTCTTCCCATCAGCCGGTAGAGCTCCCAGGGGAAATCGTCTATCTTCGACCTCTCCAGATAGCCGGCGGCGATCTCCTTTTCCGCGAACTCCCGCGCGGTCTGGCGGAAGAGATCGTGCTCGGTGCTGGTCTCAGGTTTTAACATCGCACTATCGCCTTGCTCATCCCTGGCGGTCCCAGGTATCGGGAGTCCTGCCCTCTTTCTGCAGCTCCTTCTTCTTCACCTTGAATATCTCCGTCTTGGGCAGCTCGTCCATGAAGCGGATATACCGAGGCATCTGGAAGGAGGCCAGCTTGTCCTGGAGGAAATCGATGAGTTCCTCGGGGGCCAATCCCTCTCCCTCCAGAAGGATAACGGCCGCCATCACCTCGTCCTCCCCCAGCTCCGAAGGGACGCCGTATACCGCGCACTCCTCCACCGCGGCATGTCTCATGATCTCTCTCTCTACGTCGAAACAGGTGATGTTCTCCCCCCGCCGGCGCATATGCTCGATATCCCGGCCCATGTAATAAAAATTCCCTTTCTTGTCCCGGGTGACCATATCGCCGGTCCTGACCCAGCCATCGACCACCTTGGCCTCCGTGCCCTCATCGTCCTTGAAATACTCCACGGGCTTCTGCTTGCCCAGGTACATCTGCAGCTCGCCCAGCTCCCCTACCTCGGCGGTCTCTCCCTCCTCGTTGACCACCCGGCACTTCACGCCCAGCGGCCTCCCCAGGGCCCCCTTGGGCGCGTTGCCGAAATTGGCGATAAAGCCGTTGCCCGTATCCACCGCGCCGTAAGCGTTGTAGACGGTTATGCCGTAGCGCTCCTCGAAACGCCTCCACGTCTCGGGGGTTATGGCCGCGGCCAGCACCAGGCGGACCTTATGGTCTCTGTCGCGCGGGGAGGGGGGTTCGCGCATCATCATTATCTCCATGATCGAACCCAGCGCGTTAAAGGAGGTGACCCCATAGCGTCGGATCTCGTCCCAGGCGGTACTGGCGGAGAAGCGCCGGGCCACCGTGAACTGGGCATCGGCGTGCATGGCCGAGACGCCGGATACGAACAGGGCATTGGCATGAAATAGAGGGGCAGCAGTATAGAGGTTGTCATCGCCGTTGAACAGGAACCTGGCCAGGGCCCCGATCAAGTCCACCCTGGAATCACCGTATTTCCACACCACTCCCTTGGGCAAGCCGGTGGTGCCGGAGGTGTACATAAGAACCGAGATATCGCCGCGCACCGGCCGCTCCTGCGGCCTGGCAACGGACACTTCCGGCCGGTAGAAGGAATCCATGTCCAGGCATCCTGAGGGGACCTGGAAGTCCTCGGGGGCCTCGTCCGAGTTCACGATTATGGTCTCGATCTCCGGCACCTCGTCCCTGACGGCGGAAAAATTATCCCAGCTGGTATCGTCGATGATAAGGCTGGCGGCATCGGAGTTGCGCATGATATGAACCAGCCCCTCCCCTTTGAGCGAGACGTTCACGGGCACGGCGTACATCCCCGTCTTCTGAGTGGCATAGAAGGCATCCAGGAAACGGGGGCAATTGCGCATCATGATGGCCACGCCCTCCCGGGGTTTGATACCGCAGGAGAGCAGGCCGTTGGCCACCCGGTTGGAGTTGTGGTCCATCTCGCGGTAGGTGTACTGCTGGTCGGCGTATTTCAGGAAGATACGGTCCTCGTTCTCATCGGCCTTTCTCTCCTGCAGGTCCCCGAGAAGCGTGGCCTCGGCTGTAGACAGCGCGCGGTTCTTCAGGACCAGCCCCAGGGTTTTATGCAGGGTCCCTTTCTTTAACTCTCCCTTGACCAGGTTGAGGAGAATGCCGGCCAGGGGCCGGTAGAAATTGACGTGTCCCTCGCCCGTCATGTCCTTCTCGGCCATCATCCTCCTCCCTCCAATATGTGGACGCACATGGCCGCCTCCTCGAAGCCCAGGATGCCGCCGCCGTTCATGGCCAGCGCCATCCGAGCTCCCTCCACCTGCCTCTCCCCGGCTCTTCCCCTCAACTGGGTCACCAGTTCATACATCTGTGCGATACCGCTCGCCCCTATGGGGTGGCCCCGGGACTCCAGTCCCCCCGAGGTGTTGACGGGGATGCTTCCTCCCACCCGGGTCGCGCCCGACTCGGCTAGTGCACCACCCTCGCCCTCCGGGCAGAAACCGAGGGCCTCGGTCTGATGCAGCTCGCCGTAGGCGGTGGCGTCATGCACCTCCGCCAGGTCGATATCCTCCGGTCCCGCGCCGGCCATCTCGTAAGCCCGGCGGGAGAGGCGCTCCGAAATATCCTCGCCGTCTACCTCCCGTTCCCTTCCCGACGCCAGCGTCGAGGCGCGGACCTTGACCGCATCGGCCTCCGGCACCTTTGCCAGGAAATCACCCGAGCAGAGCACGGCCGCCGCCGCGCCGTCGCCGATGGGAGCGCACATGGCCCGGGTCAGGGGCCAGGCGATCTCCTTGTCCTCCAGCACCTCCTCCACGCTGATCTCGTACTGGTACTGGGCCAGGGGATTCATGGAGCTGTGCCAGTGGTTCTTGGAGGCGATGACCGCCAGCTGCCGCTGGGTGGTCCCGTATTTGTACATGTGATAGCGGGTTATAAGGGAGTATATGTCCATGGCGCCGCTGCGGATCCTGCCGGCATCCTCCATGGAAGCCGTACCTCCTACCTCCATGCCCTTCTGGGCCATCATCTCCTCCAACTGATGGTTGAAACCTACCAACCTGTTCAGATAATCTTCTAATTCCTCCACATCGGTTCCCGCGAAAAAGGCCTGAAAGACCTTGAGTTTATCCGGGTGGGCCATTTTCTCCATGCCCAAGGCCAGGACGCAGTCGTATAGTCCCGCCTGGATACTCATCCAGCAGCCGTGTACGGCCGATGAGCCGCTGGCGCAGGCGTTCTCCACGTTCATGATGGGGATCCCGTCTATCCCCAGGGGACGCAATACGACCTGACCCCGTATGCACTCCTGTCCGGTGGAGATGCCCTGGGCGGCATTAGATACCCAAGCGGCCTGGATGTCCTGCTTGGATACCCCGGCGTCGGCAAACGCGGCCTGGACGGCCTCCACGGCCAGGGATTTCATGTTGCGGTCGTAGAACTTTCCGAACCGCATCATCCCCACCCCGATTATGTAAACATCTTGCATGTCTTTCTTTCCCTCCTATTCCCTCAAGGCCTCCATCACGGCGTGAAGGCCCTCTACCGGTGTATCGTAGGGCACCTCCCAATCGGTGCATAGAAAGAATCCTCTTCTTCCTCCCCCCTCCAGGCTCTCCCTGACCCTGATCCTGACCTCTTCCGGGTCATCGAAAAGGGCCTGGACCGGGATTCCTCCACCAATGCATATATTGCTGTCCAGGGCTATATCCCTGGCTCGTGAAGGTGACACTCCCTTTCCCAGGGCAAGGCAATCGGCCCTCAAATCCCTGCATATGGTCTCCATCCCCTCCGCTATTTCCCCGCAGAGAAGGATGGACCTGGCATCATAAAAGCCGGCTATGTTCCAGAGCGAATGATAGACGGGAAGCACCTCATCCAGGCATTGCGCGTCTCTGGATGAAAGCGACTCCTCCACCACCATCACCGCGTCTACCTGGATCTCGCCGTAGAGCCGGACCATAGCGGTGGCTACCGTCTCCACAGCCCGCAGCATTTCCCGCGATTCCGCCGCGTCCTCTTCCATGACTTCCGGAAGGGTCTTTCCCCTCAAACCTTCAAAGAGGGTAAGGGGGCCGGACAATACACCTATCACTCCCTTATCGTCCCCCAGAACCATCTTCAGCCTCCTGGTGGCCTCCATGACCACCGGTATCCTCCCCTTGTTCCCGATATCCGAGAGATCGAGGTCCTCGATGGGCCTTCCTTCTCCCAGGGGATGACCAGTGAGGCGGGGGAGTCCTTCATCCGGCCACACCACCCGGCCGCCGCAGGCCTCCGCCTCCAGGGTCAGGTCGAAGACGCTTATCACCCCGTCGTAATCGAAGAGCCTCACCGCGTCCTGCAGGGAATTGGCCAGGATGGTGGGATCTCCGAGCATCTCCTGCATGGAGACGCCCCTGAGCTTGGCGGCAAACCCGCAGATGTAGGGTACAAAGGGAACCCTGTCGACCTCCTTGCGCAGGAACGCCGCCTTCAGAAGGCTCTTCGAAGTCACTTGCGTTACGCCCTCTTTCATCACATGCCGTCCGGCCAGCTGCCGTAATATTCCAGGGCTTCCTCGGGAGGCCTCTGCTCCAGCCACTTCTCCTCGAACTCCTCGTACCTCAGACCTCGCCGTTTCCTGTCCCCCCTTTCCTCGTCCCTCATCTCCGCCGTCCTCTGGTTATCGACGACCAGGGTATCGGGGTCATATGCCACCTTGTACACGTTGCTGGCGGCCCAATGCGAGACCAGGCCGTCCTTAACATCCTTTATCACCATCTCCGGGTCGCGCTCCAGCACGTCCCCGTAACCTCCGCCGCCCCCCTGGAAAGTGGCGAACAGGTCGCCCTCGTTGAGGGCTCCCAGCTCGCACATGGCGGACCTGATGGTATATTTGCCCTCGCCCTCGATGATATCCCTGCGCAGCAGCAGTTCGTTGATACTGGTGGGTACGTTCTCGTCCCCCTCTGCCAGCATCTCCGCCAGCTTCGTGCCCTCCACCTTTATGCCCAGCAGCGGCGGGGCGCCGTAACCCCCGAATAGCCCCGGGGCGGAGGCGAACTTGCCGCAGCCGCCCACGGACATTATGGCTATCATGGGCAGCTTATGGGCCATGTATGCCATCTCCATCCCGGCACCGCCGCGATATTTACCATGGCCGAAATTATCCTCACCGTGGCGCCGGAAAAGGTAACTCATGGAGGAGATTATGTCGACGTTTTCGACGTCCTCGCAATCCGACCTGGTGGCCACGAAGAACCCCCCGGTATTCACCCCGTCCATGTCCGACCTCGCCGGAAAACCGCCGGCGTTGATGTCGCCGCCAATTCCGACATAATAATTGCCCCGGCGGTCGAGACCGCCCCACACCACGTACAGGGTCATGTAGGGATAGGTGCTGACTATATTGGACCTGATCTCTGAGTCGAAGAGCATCTTGGCCAGGCAGGGAAAGATGGCTTGGGCGATGATGAAGAGGCTCACGGGGGAGGCGCCAACGGCGGCCTCCTCGCTTGGGTTGATAAAGGTCCCCTCGGGGATGTCCACGTCGAAAGCGTCTATCAGCCCGATGGAGGGCGGGAGGTCCGGGAAGAGATGGGAGCAGCAGACATAACCCGTTCCATAAGGATGTATGACATGGGGGTAGGCGTTTACGGCAAAGGGCTGTTCAGGTGAGGTGCCGTCGAATCTCACCGTGACATGGTCGCCTTCTTTGTGTATGGCTACCATCACCCGCAGCAGGACCTGGGTCGCGCCCCTTTCCTCCAGGTCCTCGCCGTTCAGGAAAACCGGCTGCTTGTAGACGCCGTCGTTCATTTTGGACAGTCTCTCCCTGGTGACCTTGGAGCCCTCGACGATCATCTTCCTCAGTCCCCCGACGACGAAATCCCTGCCTTTCTTCTCCACCACCTCCAGAATCCTCTGCCTCATCCTCATACAGGCGGCCATGCGTGCCTTGTTGTCCAGGGTTATGACCCGGGGGTCCCTGACGAAGTTTTCCATCAGGGTGATCATGTCCTCCTTGAGAAGGAAGTTCTCCGCGATCTTCACCGGGGAGAACTTCATCCCCTCCTCGTACCTGGACTCGGCGCTCAACGAAATCCCGCCCATCTCCACTGCGCCGGTATCCGTGGTATGGGCCATGGCCTCCGCCCATGCTATCAATTCCCCCTCATAGAAGATGGGGAGAAAGGTGGCGCAGTCGGGGGGATGGATTCCCCCGTACAGCGCCTCGTTGCAGAAGAAGGCGTCTCCATCCCTGATACCCACGCTGGGCTCGTCCTTCCAGTGCTTGAGGATGTATTTTATGGGCAGCTGTCCGGCGAAAGCATGGGCCCAGATCCCCACCGCCGCCGCCGCCGGATCCCCCAGGGCGCTGTAGACGCAGGAGCCGATGTCCCCGGCCAGTCCGGCGGGGGTACCGGCGGTCTTCATCAGCACCTCGTTGGCCTCCAGGGCGATCATCTGCAGCTGGTGGCTGAAGATCTCAAAATCCGCCGGGCTGAGAAGCTCCGCGCATCTCAGCTCATCCTCCGTGGCGGGTTCGGTCTTGGTCCTGTCCAGAATGTCGAAATCCTTGCCTCCCATCGCTCTCTCCTTATCTATCCATCTCGATTAAACCGTTGAGGTATTTATCCACGGTATATCTCCTGCCCTCCGGAAGGACACAGGTGGAATCCACCGCCTCGATTATGGCCGGCCCCCTGACGACATTGCCGCACTGCAGCAGGGAGGCATCGAATATCTCCGTCTCCACGTAACCCTGTCCCTCCCAGAAAGCGGGCCTCTTTCCCTTGACGGCGGCCCGGGAATCCTCCCCCACCACCTCATAGGTGGGGAAGCGATAATGATCGATAGGGTAGGTGGCCTTCAGCCGCAGGGCCAGGACCTCTATCCCTCCCTCCGGATAGGCGGAACTCTCGCCGTAAAGAGACTTGTATTTCTCGGTGAAAAGGTGGCAGATGGCCTCGCTGTCCTCCTCGCTCTCCAGGAGAAGCTTGGGGTACTGCACGTACTCGGTGAAGTATTGGGTGCCGTATCGCATATCCAGCTCCAGGGCAAACCGCACCTTCTCCGGGTCGAAGCCCTGTACTCCTATATCGTGCATGGCGCGGGCTCTCATCTCCTCCACGATGTGGTTGAATTCATCGAAGTCCATGAAGTAGGTGTCGATCAATGACTCGTAAAAGACCATGGACCTGGAGGTCTCGTATACGGAGATGATATCCATGACCGAACCCCCGAAGGCACAGAAAACCGAGGAATAAGGGAAGGTCAGGATCTTCTTCACGTCCAGGGCTTCCGCGTAGCCGCAGCAGTGGGTGGCCCCCGCCCCGCCATAGGCCAGGAGGATGAACTCCTCGGGATAATAGCCCTTCAGAACAACCTCTTTGTATATCTCGTTCCCCATATTCGAATCCACCACCTGCTTGATGCTCATGGCGGCCTCTTCAACGCTGATCTCCAGGGGCAGCGCGATATGCTCCTCAATCGCCTTATGGGCTCTCTGCATGTTTATCTTCTGTCTTCCCCCCAGGTAATACTCAGGGTCGATGTAGCCGAGCACCACGTCGGCATCGGTCACCGTGGGTTCCGTGCCGCCCAGTCCGTAGCAGGCGGGGCCGGGCATGGACCCCGCGCTCTCCGGCCCCACGGTAATCCTGACCCCGGTTGGGGAGATCCTGGCTATGGAACCGCCCCCCGCTCCCACCGTCTTCATCTCCAGCAGGGGTATCTGCACCCTCCAGCAATCTATGATGGGAAAGAGGTCGTAGAACTTCGCCTGTCCATCCACTACCATCCCGAAGTCGAAGGAGGTGCCCCCCACGTCGGTTACCAGCACGTTTTCAACCTCGTACATCCTGGCGACCTCGGCCCCGCCCAGCAGACCCGCGATGGGCCCGGAGTTGTAGGTATCCACGGCCGTGGTGTGAGAGAGCCTGGACATCCCTCCCGTGCCGTGGATGACCATCAAGGGCTTCTTGTAGCCGTAGTCTATTAACTCCTCGTTGAGGGAGGTGAGCTGCTCCGCCAGGTCGCGATGGAGATAGGCATCGAGAATGGTGGTCATAGTCCGTAGATATTCCCCTTGCTTTCTGGACACGTCGCTGGAGAGCAGAACGGGCATGCTGCCCAGGTAGATGTCGGGGTATTCCTCGAAGATGATGTCCCTTATCATGTGCTCGTGGATGGGGTTTGCGCAGGACCACAGCAGGGAGATCACGAATCCCATGGCTCCCTTGTTCACCAGGTACTGCAGCTTCTCCATCACATCTTCTCTGCGCAGGGGCATGGCTACCTCGCCCTCAAAATCCATCCTTTCCCTCACCCCCACGATCATCTCCCTTGGTATCAACGGCTCGGGCTTTTTGGCCCTGGCCTGGTTCCTGATCTCGCTGGGAGTCAAGCCGTCGGCCCATTGGCGAGCCCTGCCGATCATGATGCAGTCCTCGAATCCCGCCGTGGTGATAAGTCCCAGCTTGGGGCCGCTTCTCTCGATCAGGGTATTGGTGGCTATGGTGGTGGAATAGCGGATGAGGTCGGTATCGGCCAGGAGCTCCTGCATGGATGCATCGAAGCTCTCGGCGGCGGAGGCGATGGCGTTCTTGAAACCGACCGAAGCGTTATAGTGAGTGGTGGGCGCTTTCCCCTTACCGTAACCGTCCCGCCACACCACGAAGCAGTCGGTGAAGGTGCCCCCGATGTCGATATCTATGGTAGCTCCCATTATTTACCTCCGCCTTCCCCCGATCCCAGGTATTTCTCCTTCAGCTTATCTACATCCAGATCGATGTCGTGGGTGATGGGATGGCCGGGAGGAAGATATTCATTCTCCACCATGGTCCCGCACCCGGGACAGTAGAACTCGATTATCTTGCACCAGTCCGGATCTGGAGACCGGGTATATTCCCCCTCTATCACGGGATTGTGTACGGTCTTCGGGTCCCTCTCGTAAACCAGGCAGCCCTTCTTGTAGTTATCCCTGGCCGATATGAGCTCACTGCCGCAGCGGTTGCAGCACCACAGCTCTTTCTCCAGGTCGATATCCAGGTACTCTGTGATCTGTCTCTTACTCATGCCATACCTCCGGGTTCAGATAATCAGGCTTCGACCAGCCATGCCTCGCTCTCTTCCTCCAAGCCCTTCTCCTTTATTACCTCCGGATAGCGCTTGAGGAGGCCCAGGAACATGGGCACCAGTTTTATGTATTTCATGGCCTGGCTCACCGGGGCGATCTTGATCTTCTTCTTGAGGAAAAGGTCCGCGGCGTTGGCCTTTCCCATCAGGAACTGGTGGGCCACCTTGCCCTGCATGGAGATGGTCACGGCGGGCTTGAGGTCGGTGCTGCCGTAGGTGACCGTGGGAGGGTCCACCGTGCCGTTGATGGTGATCTTCACCGTAGGGTCATAGAAATTGTACTGCAGGATGATGTTGGTCTTCCTGGCGGTCTTGACCATCTTGGGATTCTCCAGAAAGGCATCGAATAACTCTCCGACTATTTCATACATCTGCTCAGAGGTAAAAGCCATCCTACCCCGCCTCCTTTTGCTCGGTTCCCCGCGATAACGGCATTTCACGCATCCTCGATCACCCCGTTGAGATACTTGTCTATGGTGAACTTGCGGCCTTCGGGGATAACGTAAGTGGTATCGTCGGCCTCGATTATCGCCGGGCCCCTGACCACGTTTCCGCACTTTAAGAGGGCCCTGTCGTATACTTTCGAATCCATGAAGGAATCGCCCCAGAAGGCCTTTCTCTCTCCTTTCAAGGCTCCAGAGGAATCCTCACCCTCCGGTTCGTGAACCGCGAAATCGACGTACTCCACGGGAAAGGAGGCCTCCAGCCTCAGCACCTTCACCTCGATACCCTCCTCTTCGTGGCGCTCCCCGTCACCGGCGATCAAGGTGTAATCACGCCGGAAGGCCTTGCACAATTCCCTCACGTCCTCCTCGCTCTCGATATAAATGCGGGGGCTCTTCACCATCAGATAGGGCCCCTCCGACTGACCCTTGTAAGCGATCTGGAGCTCCAGGGAGAAAACGACCTTCTCCGCATCGAAGCCTTCGCCTCTCATATCCCTTATGGCTGAAGCCCGCATCTCCTCGACGGCCTGGTTAAAGCCGTCATAATCGCTCAGATACGACCCGGAGCCGTCCACCAGGTCAATAGGTGTAAACCTCTCGTATACATGGGTCACATCCAGGGTGGATGCTCCGAAAGCGCTGAAGACCGCGCTGTAAGGGAAGGTGAGCATGGTCTTGAAATTTTTACCAAAGCCGCAGCAGTGGGTGGCGCCGGCCCCACCATAGACAAACAGGGTGAAATCGTCAACGCTCAATCCCCTCTTTTCGACCTCGTCCTCCAGGACCTTCATCACGTTGGATTCCAGTCGCTCCTTGATGGCGAAAGCCGCCTCCTCCACGCTCATCCCCAGGGGATCGGCGATCTTCTCCTTTATCGCCGCTGCCGCCTTGTCTTTGTCCAGCTCCCTCAAGCCGCCCAGGAACTGCTGCGGATTCAGATACCCCAGCACCAGGTCGGCATCGGTCACCGTCGGCTCCGCTCCCCCCAGTCCATAACAGGCCGGCCCGGGCATAGCCCCCGCGCTTTCCGGCCCTACCTCTACTCCCTCACCTGAGGGATCGATCCTGGCAATGGAGCCGCCGCCTCCCCCCATAGCCTTAATCTCCAGCATAGGGAGATTGATGGGGATTCCCTCGATCTCGGGCTTGAAGTTATAATCGTACTCCTGGTTGGCGATGACCCCTATATCGGCGGAGGTCCCCCCCATATCCACGGAGACGATATTCTCGATGCCGTACAGGTTTCCCATGAAGTAGCTGCCTAGAAACCCCGATACCGGCCCTGAATTGTAGGTATGGAGGGCGGTGGTCTTGGCCACCCTGGCCGCCCCTCCTGTGGAATGTACCACCAGCAGGGGATTGCAGAGGTTGGACTGCCTCAGGTCCTCCTCCGCCTTGTACAGATACTTGACCAGTTCCCGGTGAAGATAAGCGTTCAGCACCGCGGCGTTGGTCCTCTCGTAGTCGCCGGCCCTGGTGCAGAGCTCGCTGGAGAGGAACACGGGAACGGAGCCGAGAAAGTGCTTGGGGTAATCCTCGAATATGATCTCCTTGATCTTCCTCTCCGGGAGGGGATCGTGGAAGGAGCCCTTCAGGCTGACCACTATGGCCCGGGCTCCGCTGGTCAGCAGCCGCCTGACCGCGCTTCTTACCTCCTCTATCTCCGGCTCCAATACCCTTCCGTCATCACACGTCTTCCCTTTCACCCCCACGATCATATCGGCGGGAAGGATGGATGAGACCGCCAGACCATCCCCGCCTCCATCTTCTTTAAAAAGATTCTGCTCGTGTCCGGCGGTGATTATCAATCCCAACTTGGGACCGTTCTTCTGGATGATGGTGTTGGTGGCGAGGGTGGTGGAGAACCTGGCGACTTTGGCATTAACCAGAAGCTCCTCCACGGAGTCCAGTCCCAAGCTCCGTGCTCCCTCCTCGATGCAGTTCCCGAAGCAGACGGTGAGGTCGTGGGGGGTGGTCTCCACTTTAACCCTTTCGAACCTGTCCCCCTGGGTGAAGAAACCGTCAGTGAAAGTACCTCCCGTATCCACGTTGATGGTGAATTCCATGGTCTCCCCTTTTCTATGCCCGGATATATAGTGCCAGGATGGTTCCTGTTGCCGACAATATTCCCCGTTTTGTATAGATTATTCTATGAAGAATTGACTTTGATGTCAATATTAATTTTATATTTACTTTATTTAGCCTCATATTCAGTTAATAATTCCCTTTTAAACAGCATATTTATAGAGCCAAGTATTTTCAGGTCATTGAAATTATATATTGACGTCAATGTAAAAAATTAATAATATAGGAGAGCGAGGTGAGGTGTATGGCCGTGAAAGAAACCCGGAAGACGACCACAAAATCGGAGGAGACCAGGAACACGCTCCTTCGGGCCGCCCGGCGCGTCTTCGCCGAGAAGGGCATGTCGGGCACCAGGGTATCGGACATCGCCAAGGAGGCCGGGGTCTCCCACGGCACCTTCTACGTCTACTTCAAGAACAAGGAGGATATCCTCTACGATGTCATCAGGCCGATACTCGATGAGTTCTACGAGGCGGTGAGCGGCTCCTGGGACAGGGGGGATCTGCACACCAGCGTCGAGCATGCCATCCGTACCTTTCTAGAGGCTTTTTCCAGAAACGCCGATATCATGCCCGTCCTGTTATACGGCGAGCCCAAGGATGCTATTGTAAGCAAGCTCTATTACGATGCCAGTCTGCTTTTCCAGCGCCGCATCAGGAAGAACCTGGCCAAGGCCGCGGAGGAGAAACTGACCAAGGACGTTGATATCGATATAGCCACCATGGCCATGGGATGCATGGTGGAGGATTTCGCCTATCGCTGGTTCTGTTTCTCCCCACCCGAGTGGCGACGTTCCTTCGACTTCGACGATGTGTGCAAGTCCTTAGCCGACATGTGGTACAACGCGATTTATGTACAGGACGAATCAGATTAGGGTTATTTCTCAAGGGGGGCATTATGGATTTTAAAAGCATCATCTTCGACATGGACGAGACCTCCGCCACCATCACTCTGAACCGGCCCGAAGCCATGAACTCCATCAACGACCGGGTGGTGGAGGAGGTGTCATCGGCCTTGGACCAGGCGGAGAAGAAGCCTCTGCTGCGCTGCCTGGTGTTGACCGGGGCCGGCGGCGCTTTCTGCGTGGGGGCCGACCTGAAGTTCGTCCTCAAGGTCCTCGAGGGCGAGGCGCCGATCAGCGGTTTCCTGGAGCAGACCAAGGCTCTTCTGTCCAAGCTGGAGACCTTTCCCGCCCCGGTCATCGGGGCGGTGAACGGCATGGCCCTGGCGGGGGGGTTGGAGATCCTGCTCTGCTGCGACCTGATAATCGCGGTGGAGAGCGCTCGTTTCGGGGACGCCCATTCCAACTTCGGCCTCATCCCGGGGGGCGGGTCCACGCAGCGCCTTCCCCGCAGGCTGGGCATCAGCCGGGCCAAGCAGTTGATATTCTTCGGGGATTTCTACACCGCCCAGGATATGGAGAGGTGGGGCCTGGTCAACCAGGTGGTGCCCGACGGCGGGCTCGAGGAGGCAGTGAGTAATGTAAAGGAAATGCTTGCCGGGAAGAGCCCCCTGGTGCTCCGCCGTATAAAGAGTTTGATCAACCGGGGCTTGGATATGCCGCTGGAGGAGGGGCTGGACATGGAGATAAGCGCCATGGAGGATCATGCCCAATCCCACGATATGCGCGAGGGCGTCGCCGCCTTCAAGGAGAAACGCCCTCCCTCCTTCCAAGGCAGATAATGGGGTCAAAGCTTCATTATTCAATCAAGCAATGGGGTCAAAGCTTCATTATTCAATTTGACAATAGGGTCAAAGCGACCTTCTTCGATTGTGACCGTGGATTCATGGAGGTAGGGACATGGATGGAGAAAACCCTAAGACTGCGGTTATCACCGGGGCGGCCTTGGGTATAGGCAGGGCTCTCGCCATTGACTGGGCGCAGCAGGGCTGGAAGGTGGGCTTGGTGGACTTCAACATGGAGGAGGCCGAGAACACCCTGAATATGGTGGAAAAGGTAGGCGGCTCGGGAGAGACCTTCAGGTGCGACGTCAGGGAAGCGGAGGAGGTCCAGGCCGCGGCCGACCATTTCTTCGACGCATGGGGGCGGATAGACCTGGTGATGAACAACGCGGGAGTGGGCGTGGCGGGAGAGGTGGCCGATATCCCCCTGGAGGAATGGAGGAGGGTCATCGACACCGACCTCTGGGGGGTGATCCACGGCTGCCGTGCCTTTATACCCAGGATGAAGGAGCAAGGCGGAGGACATATCGTCAACACCGCCTCAATGGCGGGGATACTCTCGGGCGCGGAGATGGCCCCCTACAACGTCTCCAAGGCGGCGGTCATCTCCCTCTCGGAGACCCTCAAGATGGAACTGGCCCCCTACAATATAGGCGTGACGGTTATCTGCCCCATGGCCGTCCAGACCAGTGTCCTGGAGACGGCGACCTATACGGACGAATTCCAGCACGAGCTGGCCTACGTGGCTATGGAGAACGTCAAGATGCCTATCGAGGAATTCGCCCGCAAGGTAACCAAGGCGGTGGAGAGGAACCGCTTGTACGTGGTGCCTCATCTTACCGGTAAAGTTCTCTGCCTCTTGAAGAGGTTCTCTCCCCCATCCTTTTACGGAACCGCAGCCTTTCTTAACAGGAAAAGCCTGTTGAAGCCCCTCTTCATGTACATGGCCAGAAAAGGATACATCTGACCCCAAAATAGATGGGGCCAGGCCCCATTATCGTTTGAGGGTCTTTTCTATATAGGAGACGGCGTCGGGGGTCTTGCAGTTGGTCTCGCCGTGGTCCACCTCCACCTTGCCTATCTTCTTGGCCGTCTTCACGGCCTCCTGGGTGAGGTTGGGCTTGTATATTCCGATGGCGATGACGGCGTTGTTCATGGAGTAGCGCGCCCGGTTGGGAGAGGAATGGAGCTCCTTCTGGATGATGCTCAGGTACCTACTGCAGTCCGAGTCCGGGATATCCATGCCGTTCTTCAGGGCCACGGCCAGAGTGGTGTAACCGCAGGCGCGGTAATATTCCCGCGGCGACTTCATCCATTGCTCCATCTTCTTGCGGGCGAAGGGCACCCTGGCCACGAGCTCGGCCAGTTGGTCGGAGAGCACATAATAATCGATCTCCTTCATCCAGGCGTTGGCGGTGGAGGGCTTGAGTTCATCGGTGTCGGCGATCATGGTGGCCAGTGTCCGGGCGTCCATGTTCCCGGAATCCCACAGCTCGAGGGCCAGGGCATGGTCGACTTTTATCCTCTTCTGAAGCTTGCGCAGGTCGGCGAAACTCACGCCGTAGAGCTTGTCCCCCGCCCCGTGCTTCGCATACACCTTCCTGTTCTGGGCGGTGCCCCTGGATTTCAGCTCCCTCATGACCTCGCGGTAGTTCATCGTCTCCCTTCTCAGACCTTACGAAACAACGGTCATCCCCTCGCGGCAAGCGCTCATTTGAAGGGCACGTTGTCGGGAAAAACCACCTCGGCGATGTCCCTCACTATGGCATTGGCCACGCCGGGATCGGGGTCATTGTTGCGGGAATTGACGAAGACGATCATCGTCGCATCCTCCCCGGGAAGGTAGTAGGCCGCGGTGTTGTAGCCGTCCAATCCTCCCGTATAGCCGTACCAACCGGCGGAACGGGCGATCCCCAAGCCGAAATCGATGCCAGTCCAGGGCGTGTCTACGCAGCCCAGCCGCTCCTCCTGCGTCTCCTCGCCGTTGGTTGTCCCAGTGGCATAGGCCTTGACCCATTCCTTCATATCCTCCATGTCCGAGATCATCACCCCCGCCGTCCAGAGCATAGACGGCGAGTAATAGACGGTGGAGTCCAGCCAGTCATCCTGTTCATCCAGGGTGTAGCCGTGGGTATAGGGGCAGGGCATGCCGGGATAATCCACGGGGAAACTGGTGTTCTCCAATCCCAGGGGCTGCAGCAGGCGGGACTCGATCTCCTCCTCAACCGCGCTGCCCGTGACCTCCTCGATGATCAATCCCAGGATGAGGGAGTTGGTGTTGCTGTATTCCCATCCCTCCCCGGGCGGGAAATCGGGAGGGTAGGCCACGGCCGCCGCCACCAGGTCCCTCGGATCCCAAACGGTGAGCGGATTGGCCTCCGGGGGCTGGGCAAAGTCGGTCGCGAAGGCCTCGAACAGGCCGCTGGTCATGTTGCAGAGCTGGCGCACTCTGATGTTCTCGGCGTTGGGTATTTCCACCCCGAGATCGAACTTATCCAGGGTGTCGTCAAAGCTGAGCCTCCCCTCGTCCACCAGCTGCAGCAGGACGGTGACCACGAAGGTCTTGGTATTGCTGCCTACTCGGAACTTGTCGGCGGTATCCATTTCCTCACCCGTGATGAGGTCGGCCTCTCCTATCCCCTTCACGTAGGTGCCGCGGCCCGGCGCCCATATCCCCACCACCACGCCGGGAACGGGCGAGTCTCCCCCGTACAGGCGCAGGTTCCGCTCCACCGCCTCCTCTATCTGCCCTTCCACCTCGGAACTGAAAGACTCCGTTGAGGTGTCGGCCGTATTCTCCCCGCTCCTGCAGGATATAAACGACAGGCTGAGAGCCGCCACAATTACAAACACAGCGACTATGCAGGTAATCCTCTTCATATCTCTCTCCTTGAGAATGAGCGAACAGCTTCCCTGATGATGCCCGCCTCGCCGACATGATCGGCTAATATCGTTGAGACAGCTCACGATACCGCTTAAGGTTGTATCGGTTTAAACGTCGTAAAACTGACCTCGGAGCTCAAACTCAATATAATAACGAGTGATGCTTTACGCTTTTGGATATCATCATCAAAGGTTAACGGATGAAAGGGGTTAACAATGGCTAAGAGAGTCCTGAGGACCAAGCTCTGTGACATGCTGGGTATCGAGTATCCCATCCTCAGCGCGGGAATGGGACCAAACCTGCTGGGGGAGGAGACCGGGGCCCCGGTGGACCTGGTGGTGGCCGTATCCGAGGCCGGCGGCCTGGGGGTTCTGGGCGCCAGCGGCTACAACATCGACGAGATGCAGCAGGCCATCCGGGACATCAAGGCCCGCACCGACAAGCCCTTCGGCGTGGACATCCTGCTGCCCAAGAACCTGGTGCAGATGGAGACCGAGACCGCCGGGAGCGATATGCCCTTGAGCGACCTGCTCAAGACCATACCCCAGGCCCACCAGGACTTCATCAAGAAGGTCAAGGAGGACATGGGCCTGCCGGACATGGAGATAATGGTCAAAATGAATTCCACCACCATGAATCCCCATGGGGCCGTCGACGTCATCCTGGAGGAGGACGTCCCCCTCTTCTGCGCCGGGTTAGGAGACCCGGGCTTCATGGTGGAGGATGCCCATGCCAAGGGGATAAAGGTGCTGGCCATCACCGGCAACACCAAGAACGCCAAGCGCATGGCCGATTCGGGCATCGACCTGCTGGTGGCCCAGGGCCACGAGGCGGGCGGGCACACCGGCAGGATAGGCACCATGGCCCTGGTGCCTCCCTGCATAGACGCCGCCTACCCGGTGCCGGTGCTGGCCGCCGGCGGCATCGGCGACGGCCGCGGCCTGGCGGCGGCGCTGGCCATGGGCTGTGTGGGCGTCTGGGTGGGCACGCGTTTCCTGGCCACCGCTGAGGGGGGAGCCCCGGATGTCATCAAGAAGCACATCACCGAGGCCACCGACGAGGGCACCAAGGTGAGCACCATGTTCACCGGCAAGACCCTGCGCGCCCTCAAGAGCCAGTTCCACACCATGTGGGAGGAGTCGGGGCTGGAGCCCCTTCCCTTCCCCCTGCAGATCCTCATCGCCTCCGAACTGCTGGGCGCCTTTATCCAGGCCAACAAGGACGAGTACATCGGCGGTTTCGCCGGGCAGGTCTCCGGCCTGATCAAGGAGATCAAGCCCGCCAGCCAGGTGATGGAGGAGCTGGTGGAGGAGGCCGCGGATATCCTCACCAAGAAGCTGCCTGAGAGCGTGACGGTGGAATAAAAGGCCGGCACATCCCATAAGGGACCTGGCCTTTATCGACATGCGGCAGGGAGGGGAAGATGATAGCTGAGAGATACGCCGACTACATGTATAACCTGATAGGCAGGGTAATCAAGGAGATAGGGCCCAGGGAGGCCTGCAGCGAGGAGGAGAAGAGGACAGGGCGCCTCTACGCCGAGGAGATAGAGCCCGCCTGTGACCGCATCAACGTGGAGACCTTCACCTGCAGCCCCAAGGCATTCTTAGGTTTCTTCCCCTTCCTGGTGCTGGGCTACATCGCGGGAGTGGTCCTGTATTTCTTCATCCCGCCCATCTCCCTCATCCTGGCCGCCATCGGCATAGCCGTCCTCTTCTTCGAGGTGGTGCGGTACAAGGAGTTCATCGATTTCCTCTACCCCAAGAGGGAGGGGGAGAACGTGGCCGGCATCGTCCGCCCCAGCGGCGATATAAGCAGGAGGGTCCTCGTCTCCGCCCACTTCGACTCGGCCTATGAGTTCAAGGTCTGGTACTGGTTCAAGGGATTCTCCGTAGTTATCATGGCCGTGGCTTTCAGCGCCCCGGTGCTGCTGCTCATCTTCAGCCTGCTGCGGACCATTTTCGACGCCAGGTCCGAGTCCAGCGCCGCCGTCTGGCTCATACTGGGCATCATCCTCATCGCCCTCTCCCCCATCATCCTCCCTTTCATCTTCTTCCACACCAAGGACCTGGTGCCCGGGGCCATGGACGACTTGGCCGGGGTGAGCGTGCTGGCCGGCCTGGGCAAATACCTTCAAGACGCGAAAGAGGGTGGGGAGTTCTACCCCGAGAACACCGAGGTAGTCCTGCTGGGCATGTCCTCGGAGGAGGCTGGATTAAGGGGGGCCAAGCGTTACGCGTCCAAACATAGAAGGGAGATGTTATCCCTCCCCACCTACAGCATCTTCCTGGACGGTATCTATGACGAGCAGTACCTGACAATAATCAAACGGGAGCTGTGGCCGGGGGCCAAGCACGACCCCTACCTGGTGGGGCTGGCCGAGGAGGCGGCACGTAGGAACAAGTTCAAGTACAGGACCGGGATCATCCCCGTGGGCTCCACCGACGCATCGGCCTTCTCCCTGGAGGGTATCTCCGCGATGGCCATGGGCTGCCAGGACATAGCCACCCTGGTGCCCAACTACCACACCCGCCACGACACCATAGAGTACGTCCGGCCGGAATCCCTGGCGGTGAGCCTGCAGATGGTCATCGACATGCTGAAGAGCATAGATCACAGTTGACCTTGACTATATATTATATATAGGCAACAAGAACATACATATCAATCTTACATGTATGTTTGCTTTATGGTAGCATTACTACTTGACTGGCAATCGCTTTGGGGGGTAAAAAGCGGCTTGGCTTTCTCCCCTTCCAGGCATAATATATTGATACGTTTACGGGCATTTATAGGTCTCGGTCCACCCCCGTAAGAACGGGAGGTGTCGAGAAATCTTCCGGGAAAAAGGTGAAGCACGAAAAGGAGTGGTATTGATGGCCTACACCTACGGCACCGATGAATGGGAGGAAGCCTACAAAACAGAGGTAGCGAAGAGGATGGAGTCCGAACCGCAGCCCTATATCTACTTCACGCCTGAATGGGTAGCCGTCTTCGA
>Ga0180434_10003005_pt1 | contig 21773 bp, 17 predicted proteins | sample SS_ome_7_FD_132453 | JGI IMG/M metagenome (GOLD analysis project Ga0180434, IMG submission 132453) | Hypersaline lake sediment archaeal communities from the Salton Sea, California, USA - SS_1_D_2 metaG | ecosystem: Environmental > Aquatic > Non-marine Saline and Alkaline > Hypersaline >...
CCTTATTTCTGCGACCACAGGGTGTTCGACCCTGAGGAGGGGGGTTTGAGCTGGCTTATCCTGGCCGATGACCTGGCAAACCTCATCGGGCGTCTTGGTGTCGATAAACCCCTTATCGTGGGGCATTCGATGGGTGCTACTGTTGCGGCGGTCTCGGAGGCCGTATTCGGCCCCACTGCATCCCGCATGGTCCTCATCGAGCCCATCTTTCTTCCCTCCGGCTTCTATGACATAGACATCAAGGTAGAGCAGCATCCACTGGCATCGAAGTCCATCAAACGCCGCAGCGAATGGGGAGACGAAGCGGAGGCAAGAGAGTACCTACGCGAAAAAAGGCTCTTCATGAATTGGGACGAGGAGATGCTGGACCTATATCTAGAGCATGGAATGACCGAAGCGGATAACGGCAAGCTTACGCTGGTCTGCCAACCACAGCGGGAAGCGTCCCTTTTCATGGGAGGCATGAAGGTAGATCCCTGGCCGCTTCTCGAGGATATCTCATGCCCGGTTCTTCTGGTGGAGGGCGGTAACAGCGAGAACGGGCAGGTGATCGACCTCAGACGTGCAGCATCGGTCATTCCCGGAGCGGACCTCCTGGTAGTAGAGGGTGCGGGCCACCTGGTGCCGATGGAGAGGCCTTACGAGATGCTTGCATTGGCTCTGGAGTTCTTCGAGTAAAGCCTTTTAACCCACCAGGTTGGCCACGTACAGGGCGCTGCCGGCGGCCTGTTCCGTTCCCACGCCGCGGGCGCCGGCATCGGCCCCCACCAGCCAGAGGTCCTTAACCGGGGTCCACGGGGTGGGCTTGTCCGCCCCGGTCTGGCCTACGCACTGGGCCAGCCCTATGCACTCCCCGGTGGGCTTTCCGGTGATGGAGGCGGTATGGGAGATATGGGTGCGCATCTTCCACTCCACGTGGTTCTCGATCTGGGGGAAGATCTCGAGCAGCCTTTCCTCGGCGCGGTCCAGGATCCTCTCGCACTGCTCGACGTTCTTTTCGGTGACCTCGATAGGGCCGTTCACCCCCATGATGACCAGTTGTTTTCCCGGCGGGGCGGCGTAGGGGTCCCATTCCGAGGGCATGGGGGTGAAGAGGAAGGGGTCCTCGGGCACTCCTCCCTCGTCCAGGTAGTCGAACATGTGGTCGGGATCTACATTGGGGATGTTGAAGAAACTGGGGGCGGGAAGGTCCACCACCCGCCTGGACAGACCGAACTTGGTGGTTATGAAGGAGCGGGAGTAACGGAGGCCGTGCACGTAAGAGACGTAATCCTCCGGGAAATGCTCCTCCCCGGCCATGTCCAGGGTACGCTTGATGCCGGCATTGGATATGATCATGTCCGCCTCTATCTCCTCGCCGTCAGCCGTCTCCACGCCCCGGGTCTTTCCGTCCCTGACCAGGATGCGCTTGACCTCGCAACCCAGCCTCACCTCACCGCCGTCGCGCTTGAAGGCCCTGAGGAAAGCGCCGGGTATCTCCCGCGAGCCGCCCCGGGGCACGCCCAAGGTCCTCTTGCGGAAGATATTCGAGAAGCACCATAGAAACTCTCCCGCGCTGGCCTGGTGGTAGGGGACCACGGTCAGCAGCATGGAGAGGGCGGCGATACCCTGCAGGGGCGGGTAGTCGTCGGTGATGCGGTGCATGAACTCCTGCAGGGTCATCCTGTCCAGCTCCTGGATATAGGACTGGTTGAGGAGGGCCAGCTTGGCCACGGCTGTCAGCGTCTCCAAGGGGGTATTGTTCTTCGAGGCCCTATATATCTCCCTGTCCAGCTCCTTCCTGGAGGATTCCTCCAGGCGCAGACGCTTCCTCCGCTCCGCCAGCATCTTCAACCCGAGCCTGGAGTTCACCAGGGCCCCGCGGGGGTCTAAGAGGTTCTGGTACAGGCTGAAGAAAAGGTCTCCGCCTATCAGCAGACGCTCGCTGGGATTGGCAACGTGCCACCCCAGGTCTCCCTTGACACGGCGATTGAGGTCTCCATGTTGACCCGATTCTCCCATGGAGAACATATGCACCCCGGAATCCACCACGAAGCCGCTGCGCTCGAAGGTCCAGCACTTTCCACCGTAAAAGTCGTTCTTCTCCAGCAGGGTGACGCGGTGGCCGCGGCCCTGCAGCAATGCCGCCACGCCGGCCCCTCCTACACCGGAGCCTATAACCACGATTCTCTTCTCTCCGTCTGACATCACTGTACCCCCTATTTCGGTGTTCATAAGCTGCCTGCAAACATCGTTTCGCTGACTATCTGGCAATGCATCGGTATCCGGGCATGCCCGCCACCAACAGTTTCTGCGTCAGTTTCCTTTTTTCGAAGTCCCTGAGGGCGATACGGTATCCTAAAACGTTCAGGCGGCGGGGCTGTATCTCCAGAATGCGCGAGACGATGTAGGAGATGGGAAAGATATAGACGCATTTGCGGAATTCGCGCCAGGCCGCTTCCCTGTCCTCGATGGCCATGGCCGCTATCTTGCCAGAGACCAGAGCGCCGTGCAAGCCGAAAAAGGCCACGGGGTCCATGGCCCCGGCCAGGGTCCCAGCCAGTATCTTGTTTCCTACGAATAAGCGGGGATTCCTGATGGAGGCCGCCGGCACCGGGAAGGTGAACTCGTTCCAGGAGGGTATCTCCTTGCCGTCCAGGGAAGCCACCTGTTCGGCGAAGCGGTCCCTTTCCGCTGTGGAAATGGGTTGAATGCGGTTGAACAGGTGTGCATAGTAGATACCACGGAAGGCGGAGGTGTACCCGTAGTCGCTGGTGAATGTATCGTGGAACATGTGCACGAAGTTGAGGTCGAGATCGCAGGTCCCCTTATAGGTGAAGTGGTGGGAGGTCAGGTAGGGGACACGCAAGGCGTCGAAGCCCTCGAAGTAGAGCCCGGTGGCCACGATGGTGTTGGGGGGAAGCTGGGCGAAATCACCCTGCGAGTTCAGGGCTCGGCCGAACTCGAACTCCACCCCCTCCTCCACGGCTATCCCATAAAGGTAACTCTCTATACTCGAGGCTCTCGGCCCACGTTCGAAGAAATGGGAACTTATGAGAGAGGGGACTATCTCCATGACCTTCCCCCCCGCCACCTCCAGCGTTACCTGGATGGGCTCCAGGACCTCGGAGAGATCGATCCCGATATAGGAACCTAGCTCCTTCAAACGCAGGGGACTGCCCTGCCCCGAGGGATGGTACAGGCCGGAGCCGCCGACCCGCTCCTCCCTCTCCAGCACCTTGACCTCATAGCCGCGGCGGGCCAGGTTGACGGCTGCGGTCAGCCCCGCCAGTCCAGCCCCCACTATGGTGACCTCCGCCATATTACTCCTCCCTAGTTAGTAAGCATTTCCGACTGCGTATCGAAAATCATCAACAAAGATTTCAAAACCCCTCTTGAACAGGGAAAACGCTTATCGTTCCCTCCAACTGATTCCTTGACAGCCGACGGCGCCGTTAATATAATAAGAACCGGCTGTATATGACTGACTAGTCGTTCACAACCTTTTTATATTATATATCGGGCTGAGATGAAAACAAGTCTTCGAACATTTCATAGGAGATTTATTCAGTTTTCACGGGATTACCTATAACTGGAACCACAAGGAGGTAAGGTGATGGCAGCAGCGGGAATCACCCAGGAGTTAGCGGAGATCGTAGGCAAGGATAACGTCAAGACGGGGCCGTCGTCATTGGCGGGGTATTTCGAGGACCCCATCGATGAGACCGGCCTCACTCTGGTAAGCCCCCAGGACGAATTCGATCTGAGCGAGGTAGCGGAGGCGGCCTCCAGGACCGATATGCCTCTGTACACCCTTCGCAGGGAGAAGATGCCCTCGTCCCTGGCAGAGAAAGAGGGAATCCTCATAGATTTTTCCAGAATGGATAGTATCAAGCTGGTGGACCGGCGCAACCTCATGGCCCGCATTTTCGCGGGCGTCACCTACGAGAAGCTGCAGGAGGAGTGCCTCAAGAACGACTGCAAGCTTCTTCTTCCAGCGGCGGCAACCTCGCGTTATGTTCTCAGGTCTTACCTTGACCGGGACGTCCTCAACGGCAACGCGGTTTACCGGTTTCCTAACCTATCCATCTTCCACGCAATTCTCGGTGACGGTCGTATCTGGGTTTCCGGAGCGCAGCAGATGGTGGCCGAGGGGGTTTCCGATTTCCGGGAGGACCAGGGGCCGCAGTTCTCGCTTTTCTTCGGGGCCAGCGAGGACATCTTCGGATTGCCGTTTTACGGGATAGTCTATGTTTATCCCATAAGAGAGACCCGCCGGGTCCTGTTGTTCGGCTTCAATGAAGTGGAGCCGGCCAAGGATCTCGCCTATAAGGTCAACCGGGAGGAGCACTGCTTCGAATGCGTTACCGCCAACTCGAGGTACCTCTCGGCACTGCTTTCTGAAAACGCCGATGAGGCGGATAAACTGCGCGAGGAGCTGCCCAACTGGATTACCGCCGTAAGCATCGAGCATCACGTGGAACTGGTGGATATGTGGGAGAAGTTCGTTCGTGATGATGCAGAGAGGTACGGAGGAAAGCCCGTCGAAGAGGACCTTGTGGATAAGATGGATCGCAAGTTCCAGGAGCCCTGGTATCTTTTCGATCGCGATTACCTGCGCGGCAGGATGAAAGCTATCGACCACTACGATTTCTACGGGCGAGCCCCCGACCTCCTCTGGAGGGTGCGCGATGTTGCCGAGTCCAAGGGCTACGCCGCCGAGGAGGTAGGCCAGCTGATAGTGCCGGTTTACTTCGGGGGCTCCTGCTACATCGAGAGCGACCTCTACTACGATCCCGGAGACGAGGCGGAGGCGAGCAAGGTGGAGGAGATCTACCTCGAGGCCTACAAGGTGCTCCTCGACACCGGGACTTTCGTGGACCGTCCCACCGGCGAATTAGCGAAGATGGTATACGACCGGGTGGATGAGGGATATATAAAAGTGCTGAAGAACTTCAAGAAAATAATCGACCCCAAGGGCATATTAAACCCGAACCAGCTTGTGGAGGGGGTGTAGACGATGAAGAAACACGTTACGGCACCGAGAGAGGTATTGCATGAGCTGCAGCAGGATTATTTCATCTGCACCAAGTGCAAGATATGCCAGGGTGTACATGCCCAGTTCTGCGAGGAAACACGCTTCTGGCGCAACTGCCCTTCGGGGACCCGATTCCGTTGGGATGCCTATTACGCCTCGGGCAAGATGGAGATAGCCCGCGGTCTGCACATCAATGAGATCGAACCCACCGAATCGATGCGGGACATCCTTTACACCTGCATGCTTTGCTCCTCCTGCCAGGAACAGTGCTATGAAGTGAAGCAGATCCATCCCACCCGCGTATTCGAGCTGATGCGCGAGAAGGCGGTGCAGGAGGGGTGGGGTCCCATGCCTGAGCACCAGAAGCTGCAGGAAAGCCTGGAGGATAACGACAACCCCTTCGGTGTGGAAAAGAGTAAACGCGGCGATTGGGCCGAGGGCCTGGGGTTGAAGGACCTGAACAAGGAGAAAGCCGAGGTCCTCTTCTTCGCAGGCGACGCTTACACCACGGATCCTACCCTCAAACCGGCAGTGCGGGCGGCCGCCCAGGTGCTGCTGGAGGCGGGCTTGGACGTGGGTACCCTGGGCTCCGAGGAGAAGAGCAGCGGGTCCCTTATGCTGCTTATCGGAGACCGGGATTTCTTCGAGACCTATGCCTTCGAGAACATAGAGCGCTTCAACCAGCTGGGGGTGAAGATGATAATCACCCCCGACCCTCACGCCGCCTGGGTCTTCAAAGAGGAGTACACACGGGAGCTCAACGATGATATAGAGATAAAACATATAAGCGAGATCCTCTCCCGGCTGGTAAGAAAGGGCGAGTTGAAGCCGGAGAAGGAGGTTCCCCTCAAGGCGGTCTATCATGATCCCTGCAAGCTGGGTAGGCGGTTCGATATCTACAAGCAGCCCCGCAGGGTGCTTGAGTCCATTCCCGGGCTGGAGCTCATGGAGTTCCCCCGCGCCACCTTCAACTCCCTGTGCTGTGGGGGAGGGGGAGGGGTGCCCTACGCCTTCCCCGAATACGCCCTGTGGACGGCCAAGGAAAGGCTTTACGAGGCGGAGTGGACGGGGGCCGAGGCCATAGTCACCAGCTGTCCCTACTGCATAAAGATGTTCAACCAGGCGGTGGGGGCAACAGGAAGCGAGATGAAGGTTTACGACTTGGCGGAAGTGTTACTCCAGTCGCTGGGCAAGGAGGTGTAGGCTATGTGGACCAGGGATATAGCTAAGGAGATAAAGGACAGGCGGGTAAGCGGGATCATCTTTCAGCATGAGATGGAGCCTGCACACAACAAGCCCGAGGATATAGCCCGGGCCAAGGAGATGCTTGCAGAGGCAATAGGAGAGGAGTGGGTGACCGACGACCCCATCATCCTCATCGGCTACTCGCGTGACCAGGGCCCCTTTCCCAGCACTTATTCCCACCTGGTGATCATGCCCGAGACCACCGAGGAGGTCGCACAGGTCTACAAGATAGCCAACGAGTGCAAGGTGGACGTCATCCCCATGGGCACGGGACTGACCACCATGGGCCTGCATATCCCCATGTACGGCGGCATATTGATGGACCTGCGCCGCATGGACAAGATCCTGGAAGTGGATGGGGAGAACATGTACATGACTATCCAGCCGGGGGTCAATTACATCATGGCGCAGGTGGAGGCCCAGAAAGCGGGTTGCCGCGTGCTCAATCCCTCCACCGCCGCCACGGCGGGAGTGATCTCCAACCATGCCTTCTGCAACATAAACACCCTGGCCTCAAAGTACGGTTTCGGTATAGACAACATCATAGATGTCACTATGGTAATGCCTGACGGTACCATACTGAAAACCGGCCCTTCAGCCCTGGGCTCGGTAAAGGCCCACGTACCGGGACCCGGCCCGGACATGACATCTCTCTTCCGCTATGCATACGGTACCCTGGGCACGGTGACGGAGATGACCCTGCGCATCTACCCCGAGCAGGATCACCTCTGTGCCATATATCCCGCTTACGAACCGGACGACCTGCAGAACGTGATCGACGTGCTGTACAAGGTAGCAAACGAGAACCTGACCCTGGAGCTGGCCCATATGCAGAACTCCTTCTACGGTATATTCATCGGTGCCACCAATAAGCAGGCAGCCGCTATCGCCGGGGCGATGCCTCGCAACAACCTCTTCACCATGTTCAGCGGCATGACCGAGGAGGAGGCGAAGCTCAAGGCGGACATCATCGAGAGGGAGATACTCAAAGTAGGCCCGGAATGGGAGTTCATGCCGCCGGAGGCCATGGAGGACCTGGTCGGGGACCTGCGCAGCGCCAACCTGGATCGCTGGCAGAAATTCTTCAACGTTACCGTGCGGGTGATGCGCGTACGCGGCTCCTTCCTCATCGGTGCGCTCATAGGCAACCTGGACAGTTTTCTGGAGACCGAGCGCCATATGCGTGTAGCCACCTGCGACCAGGTGGGGCATACCGAGGACAACCTGCCCCCCGACGATGCCTCCACCTACCTGCAGCCCTATCACATGGGCAGGGCGGCCTACATGGAGTACGATCTATACTCCAATCAGGGGGACAAGGAAGACAACATGCGTATGTTCACTACCTATATGAGGGCCATGATGGTCGCGATGCTGCAGGACGGCTTGGCCTTGGCCGCCGGTATCATTCCGTTGACCAAGGGTCTGCCGGCGCCTATACCGGAGGGACTGCCGAAGCTCGATGACCTGATGCCCCTTATGCTTCCCAACATGGCCGTTTTCACGGACATATTCAGCGACTTCAAGATGGCCGTGGACCCCAACAACATCGCCAACCGGAGGTGGGAATACGAGACGGGCCTGTGCAAGAAGCTGCACCTTGCGTAGCAGCCCGGAGATACATCCCGGACCCTGGATATTGGCGGGCTGGGAAATGTTTATCATGATGGCTTAGGGATGAGGGGGTGATGCCGGGAAAGGTATTGAAGAGTCCGGGAAACGGGGAGATAGGTAAAAGCGGCGCGCGGACATGTCGCTGCAACAGGCCCCGTCCCGGGGAGGCCGCCGACGGCCGTTTTGGATTCAAGGTGGTAACCCGCTGGCCCGAGAGGGCCGGCGGGAAACCTATATCCTTGATCGAGTGGATAGGACGGAATGCCTTTGGTATTTGTTTTTAATGAAAAGGGGGAGGTATGGCGGAGGTTACCGTTGTAGGCGCTGGCCTGGCCGGGCTGACGGCGGCTATCAACTGTACCAAGGCCGGGCATGATGTGCGGGTCCTGGAGAGGTTCGAGAGGATAGGTGGTGACCCTTATATAAGGCCCGCGGTGGATGTCACGCCCATGGACCCGGAAGCCCTGGGCAGGTTCATCGGCGTGGAATTGAAACCGCCCTATGTTGTACCGACCAAGGAGATAGTGCCCTACGTTTACGGCAAACCCTATGTGATCCCCGGCCGGCAGCTGTACCTTCACTCCGTCGAGAGGGGATCCCGTTCCACCGCTATCGACAACTACCTGTACGAGGTCGCCGGCGACGAGGGTGTCGAGTTCGAGTTCGGTGTATCTTTTGATTCCCAGGAGGACTTCGCCCGCCTCCCCGCCAATTCCATAATCGCTACCGGCCTTCACGTCGAGCCCTTTCTGGCGCTGAAGCGGCCCTACATCGACGTTTACGGCTTTATCGCTAAGATGCGTTACGAGGGCCCACCACGCATTGTGGGTTTTTTCGACCGCTATACCAATTATTACAATTACTGCGCCAACGTCAACGGCGTGGCCTTCGCCCTCGCTTTCAACCGGGGACCGGTGCCGGCTTCCATGCGGGACGAGTGGGACCGGCAGCTGCGGGAATGGGAGGGCATCGAGTTCGAGGAATGGCAGCCCCTCGAGGGAGTGGTGGCGACGAGAACGATCGATTCCCCCCGCCTCATTCACGGGAACAAGATCCTGGCCGGCACCCTGGCGGGCATGCAGGACCCCTTTTTGCTCTTCGGAGTGCAGAGCTCCCTGGTCTCCGGGAAGATCGCGGCCATGGCCGTCGATGACATGGAGCGGGCCTGGAGGCTCTTTAATCGTTTTACATCGTTTTACAAGTATTCATGGCTCTACAAGCGGTTTTTCGACATCCAGCCTCATCTTATGCGCAATGTGGGGTTGAGGATGGGATTCGGGCTTTATTCGAAGACCCACCCGCTGCTGCAGCCGGTGGTGGATGTGGTGCTGAAGTCCCTTCCCGGCTTCGGAAGATATTAGGTACATTTTTAATCAACCGTGAATTGTAGCAGACCTCGATAAATCGAAGGCATGCTTTCTGGATAGATGGCGGGGTTTAAACTGGATTAGAGGTTGTGATGACCACAAAGAAAACTGTGATCGTGGGAGCGGGCCTGGCCGGCCTGTGCGCCGCCATCACCGCCCGTAAAATGGGTTACGAAGTGCACTGCGTGGACAAGTACAACCGGGTAGGAGGGATGCCCGGGCCCCACCCCAGTGTGGATTCCACACCCTTTGACTGCGAGCTCATGTCCAGCTTTCTGGGTGTGCCAATAGGGGAGCCCCAGGTGGGGCCCTGCGACAGCTTCGTCGTACACCCCTTCGGTGGCACCCACCATCTCAAAGCAATGTATTTCGGCCTGCATAACGTGGAGCGAGGACACCGCAAGACCGCCATAGACCGCTATCTCCACGATATCGCCCTGGACATGGGGGTGACCTTCGAGTGGGGTAACCCCATCGAGTCCCAGGCGGACCTGGCCCAGTATCCCCCCAACACCATCCTGGCCACCGGTCCTTACCCGGAGATGTTCAGCTTTCTCAACCTGCCCTGCGAGGCGGCCTACGGCTACGTCACGAGCACCGTCTATCGCCGCAACGGCCGCAAATGCTTCGACCGGCACATCGCCGCGTTTTTCGATACCTATACCAAGGACTACGCCTATATCGCCTCGGCCAATGGGGTGGTATTCGGCCTGTTATTCGCCCGCCGGCCGGTGGGGGAGGAACAGAGGTCGGCCTGGGAAAAGCAGTTGAAGGATATGGAGGGGGTGGAGTTCAAGACCTGGTTTCCCGAGCGGGGCCGTTTCGCCTCGCGCTATCCCAACTCCTACCGTCTCTTCAACGGGGACAAGATCCTGGCCGGCGGCCTGGCCGGAGCCCAGGACCCGGGCACCTATTTCGGCTGCCAGGGTGCCATGGTCTCGGGGAAGATCGCCGCTATCGCCCTGGAGGACAAGGCCCTGGCCTACGAGATGTTCAAGCACTGTAATCACTTTTTCAACCGCATGTGGTTTAACCGGCGGGTGGCTATTAACTATGCACCGGAGCAGCTGCGCAAGATTGCCCAGACCAAGATGATGAAGGTTACGGCTGAAAACGATAGGTTGGCCAGAATAGGCGGAAGGTTGTTTCAGAGAATGATACCGGGGTCTCTCTTGCTTAAAAAGATGGCTTGATCCCTTGAGGGGAGGATGGTATGGGCGATAAGAAAGTCGTGATCGTGGGAGCGGGTCTGGCCGGACTTTGCGCCGCCATCACCGCCCGTAAGATGGGCTACGAAGTGCACTGCGTGGATAAGTACAACCGCGTAGGGGGCATGCCGGAAGCCCATCCCTTCGTGGATTCCACCCCCTTCGACTGCAAATTAATGACCCGCTTCCTGGGGGTTCCTATAGGGGAGCCGCAGGTGCGGCCCTGTACGAACTTCCATGTCTACAGCTTCGGAAAACTCAATAAACTAAAACCCCACTTCTCTATACTGCATAACGTGGAGCGGGGTCACCGCAAGACCGCCATAGACCGCTACCTCCACGATATAGCCCTGGATATGGGGGTTACCTTCGAATGGGGCAACCCCATTAAGTGCCAGAAGGACCTGGCCGCATATCCCCCTGATACCATTGTTGCCACCGGTCCTTACCGGGAGGCCTTCGATGCCCTGTGCCTTCCCTATGAGACCGCCTATGGTTACGTGATGAAGACCATCTACCGTCAGGACGGAGAGAGATGCAATGACAGCCGGGTGGCGGTCTATTTCGACCATTACACCAAGGACTACTGCTACCTTCCCGCCAGCAACGGCATAGTGTCCGGCCTCTTCTTCGCCCGGCGCCCGGTGGGGGAGGAACGCCGCTCTATCTGGGCGCGGCAGCTGAAAGAGACGGAGGGGGTGGAGTTCAAGACCTGGCACATGGAAAGAGGCATCTTTGCCTCTCGCTACCCCTGCTCGCCCCGCCTCTTCGCCGGGGGCAAGATCCTGGCCGGCGGCCTGGCCGGAGCCCAGGACCCCGGCACCTATTTCGGCTGCCACGGGGCGATGGTCTCGGGAAAGATAGCGGCCATCGCCCTGGAGGACAAGGCCCTGGCCCAGGAGATGTTCAAGTACTGCAACCGCAGCTTCAACCGTATGTGGCTGATGCGCAGGGTGGCTATCAATTACTCCTCCGACTTCCTGCGGGCATTGGCGGTATCCAGGGTGATAAAGACCGTTTCCGACATAGACCTCTTCGGGAAGATTCAGGGAATAGGGTTGGCGAAAATGATCCCCGGCTATCTACTCCTGAAGAAAAGAATGGATAGATATTCCAGGTATATCGACATCTAGGAGGGCAACATGGGCAGGTATAAAGGACCGATATACATAGTGGGAGCCGGGCTGGCCGGCCTGACTGCCGCCATCAACCTGGCCCGCGAGGGTCACGAGGTGGTGGTGCTGGAGAAGGGGAAGAGAGTAGGGGGCCTGGCCATATACAATCCCTCCCCTCACGGCACTCCCATGGACGCCGGGGCCATGTCCCGTTATACAGGGATAGACCTGGAGCCGGGCATGGTCAGGATGACCGACGGCATCCTTTCCTTGTGGGGCAAGCGGTTCAAGATCAAGTTCCCCCCCAACGTTCAGGCATGGATGATCGAGAGGGGGCCGCGCCAATCCTCCATGGACCAGTACCTCTACCGTATAGCTAGCGAGGAGGGAGTGCGCTTCGAGTTCGATCAGCCCGTGATCACCGATAAACAGGTCAACGACCTTCCCCGCGGCAGCATCATGGCCACCGGGCTTCATGCCGACGGTTTCGAGGCGGCCAACGTCCCCCACAAAGCCCTGTACGGCTACTTCGCCAAGTGCCGGGTGCCCTGGCCGGAGGTAAGGATCTCCTTCTATTTCGACGATTACAGCCCCGACTACGCCTTTACCTGCTCTGTCAACGGCATCGCTTTCGCCCTCATCTTCAACCGCCACCGGCCGGTGGCCCGGTGGGAGATGGAGAAGTTCGCCGAGCAGGCCACCATCGATGATGGTTACCCCTTCAGGAAGTTCATGCCCCTGGGGGGAGGCGCCAAAGGAGCGGCGTCCGGGGCGCCGGTGCTGCATTTCAGCAACCCCAGGCTTTTCCAGGGGGACATGATCCTGGCCGGGACCCTGGCCGGGATGATGGATCCCATCCTCTTCTTCGGTATGCACGGGGCCTTCGCTTCCGGGAAGATAGCGGCACAGGCCTTCAGCGACCCGGCGGGGGCCTATGACGAGTTCCGGCGGCTGAACTGGACCTACTATCCATTGCTGGCGGCCAAGCGGGCCATAGACCTGAGTCCACGGGATCTGCTGATGAAGTACCCCATGCGCCTGGCCATGAGGTTCATGCCCCTTCTCAACCGTTTCGTGATGCGCCAGACCTTCAAATTCAACGTCACCGGCTACGGCCGCTTAGGTACCGAATAACGCACCATATCGGTGTCAGACACCCAAATGGTGCATAATGCACCATATCGGTGTCAGACACCGATATGTAGCAAGAGGGAGGTGGGAGCATGAGAGTCATCGTAGTCGGGGCCGGCCCAGCCGGCCTGGCAGCAACTTACGAACTGCGCAAGAAGGGTGTGGATGTCCTCTGCTTGGAGGAGAAGGACGTGGCGGGAGGCCGCGCACGGGGATACCAGAAGGAAGGTTACCAGTTCGACCTGGGAGCGCAGTTCTCGGCGGAACTCTGCACCACCACCTTCCAGCTCTGCCGAGAGCTGGGCATGGAGGACGCCATCCAGGACTTCGACTTCATGGGCGCCATGTGGAGGAAGGGCAAACTCTACCCCATCCCGGCCACCATCAGTCCCCGGGAGGCGGTTAAGCACTGGCGCGACATGATTAGGTTCCGCGGCCTTCCCTGGAGAGGCTACCCCCAGATGTTCAAGATCGGCTTCCAGATGGCAAAGCGCCGCCGTGATTTCGACTTCGAAAGCATGGACCCAGAGCCAGTTCTGGACCTGAGCGACATCAGCATCGAGGAATACGTCCTGCGCTACGGCGGCGAGGAGGCCCTGGATTACGTGTTCCAGCCCATGACCGCGTCCCTCACCCTGGGCGAGCCCGACCAGGTGGGAGCGGCGCATGTCCTCGCGCTGCTCATGGGGCTGATGCCCGGGCTGAAGTTCCTGAAGAAGGGCATCGGCTCACTACCGGAGGCGCTTTACCAGGAATGCAAGGACTCAATCCGCCTGTCCACCCCCGTGAACAGGGTTGTCCTCGACGGCGGTAAAGTGAAGGGAGTGGAGACGCCGGAGGGATTCATGGATGCGGATGCGGTCATCTGCACAACCACCGCCACCACCACCCGGCGCCTAGTCCCCGATCTCCCGGATACCTTACGCAAGCCCCTGGAGACGGTCACCTACAGCTCTTGCATCCACTTCATCTTCGCCCTGAAGCAGAGACTCCTGCCCGAGGGCTGGTACGCCGTGACCTTCTCCCGCAACGAGGGGTCCATCCAGCCGGGCTTAGCCGATGCAGGGGGCAAGTCCCCCTACTTCGCGCCCCCCGGCGCGGGGTTGGTACACAGCCTGACCTGGGGTCGCCGTGCGAAAGAGCTCAACGAACTGCCTCTGGATGAGCTTAAGCGCATGATGATCAAGGACCTGCAGATGATCGTCCCCACCATGCCCGACGAGCCCTACATCACCGAGGCGGTGCGATGGGATGAGGCGATATGCCTCGACCCGCCGGGCCAGGCCCGCGCCATTCACTACATGGCACGCGACCACTACCGGGACGTGAAGGGCCTCTACCTGGCCGGTTCCTATATGTATCTCATATCCTGCGTGGAGGGAGCCCTGCGCAGCGGTATCCACGCCGCCGAGGAAGCCCTGAGATAACAAGGGAATCAGGCCCGGCCTGGTGCCTGACCCCCTTTGTTGTTTGATATCCATCAATGCGGAGTTAGAACCATTTTCCTAGCTTCACGTCTTAAAATACAACCCGAAAAGGTTAAAGTAGTGACACAGCTCAGAGAAGACTTTCTTTAAAGGTGAGATAATTCAGGTCATGGAGGAAGATAAAAGATCAGGGAACTTGGATCGTAGAAAATTCCTGCATAAGGCGGGGAAGATAGCCGGAGGCCTGGGGGCCCTTTATCTGGCCGCCACGCTGCCGGGATGCAGCCAAAACGGCGATGAGGCATGCCCCGTGGACGAGGGTCCGGAGGCCTCCACGGAGGAGCTTCCATCCCCGCAGGAGACGGTCGAGCCACCCTCGGGCCTGGTAGTGGTCAAGGGCAAGAGCCCGGCGGAGATGCTCCAGGCCGGCATAGTCGTCTGGGGAGGTGCTGAGGCCCTGGACCTCGCCGGGAAGAGCGTCCTGATCAAGGTCAACGCGGCCTTCGCACGGCCGCCCCAGGACGCCGCCACCACCGATCCAGAGCTGGTGGCGGAGGCGGTCCGGATATGCAATGAAGCGGGCGCCTCCAGGGTGGTCGTCTTCGACCATATACTGCAGGACCTGGTTGACCAGACTCTGGATGCCAACGGTATCGGTCCGGCGGCCCGGGATGCCGGCGCGGAGGTCATCGCCTACGCGGTACGCAAAGCCGGTTCGGCCCGCATAGTGGAGATACCGGGCGCCATCGCCCTGCCCTCGGCGGGCATACTGGAGGAGATCTTCCAGGCCGACTTCATAATCGACATGCCCAAGGCCAAGCACCACGGCGGAGCCAGGCTGTCACTGTCCATGAAGAACTTCATTGGCTGCCTGCAGAACATGGGACAGATGCACCAGGTCGACCTGCAACAGGCCATAGCCGAGTTGAACACGGTGATCAAGCCATCGCTGGTGATCATGGATGCCACCACCATCCTCCTGGACAAGGGACCCGGCGGTCCAGGGCCTACGGCCGAGCCGGGAGAGGTGATCCTCGGGCGGGACCCGGTGGCGGTGGACTCCTATACCTGCGGCCTCTTCGGTATTTCGCCGTTAGACCTTCGCTACATCGTTATAGGGGAGCAGCTGGGCGTGGGGACCTCCGATTTCGCCTCCCTAGGCGTGGAGGAGATCGTGCTATGAGAAAGCAGAGACGACGGGCGGTACACTGGGTACGCAGGGGCGTACAGGTGGTCTTCGTGGGCTTGTTCATAGCCCTGGTATGGTCCGCCTCCTATCCTCCCTCGGGCGCTATCTCGGAGAACATATTCCTGCGTTTAGACCCGCTGGCGGCGGCTACAGCGGCATCGCAGAGCAACGTCTGGCTGTACCTGCTTCCCGCCTGGATTCTCCTGGGCCTGACCATGGTCAGCGGCAGGTTCTTCTGCGGATGGATCTGTCCCCTGGGAAGCGTGCTGGAGTGGCTGCCCTCCCTGGGTAACAGGAGGAGAAAAAAAATGTCCACCATGAGGCCTAAGGACCTTTCCGGGGAGCCAATCAAGAAGGGCGACCGCAGGATAAGGTTTAAATACGTGTTCTTGATAGTCCTTCTCCTGCTCCTGATCGCGGGGATCAACCTCTTCTGGATCTTCGATCCTCTGGTCATCGCCAACAGGACTGTACTCTTCGTGTTTTTAGGTACTATCCCTGGTGTCTTTATAGCCCTGGTGGTCCTGTCTGTCCTGGTGGGGCCTCGTTTCTGGTGCCAGGAGATGTGCCCCCTGGGGGCAGGCCTCTCCGCGGCCAGCATGGTGGGCTCATGGCTCCCGGCCTCGGCGAGTCCCCTGGCCCTGGTCAAGGAGCCGGAGGCATGTACCCATTGCGGAGACTGCGCCAAGGCCTGCCCCTTCGAGATCGTGGAGGTGGCGGACAGCGAGAAGGCGGGAAGGCTGGCCATCCCGGACTGCGCCCTTTGCGGGGAATGCGTGGGAGCCTGCCCCTGCCCCGGTGCCCTCTCCCTGCAGGTAATGGGGACTCAGGTGCTCGGTTCCGGTAAGGGCCAGGACGCCTCCTGTGAGATAGAGGAGGCGCTGGCATGAGCAGGATTAAGGTGGCGAGGCGGGATTTCCTGGCCGTGGGTATCATGGGAGCGGCCTCCCTCTTCGTCTACGGCCTCCTGCGCGATAAGGCCAAGCAACCCCTGCTCAGGCCGCCCGGTGCCCAGGACGAAGAGATATTTCAAGCCAAATGCCTGCGCTGCCAGGAGTGCGTGCGGGCCTGCCTCACCGAGTGCCTGGAGCCGGCGGGCAGGGAGTACGGAGCTGCCGCGATGTTGTCGCCCCGGTTCAATCCCGCTCTGGCCAAGTGTGAGTACGAACTTTGCGGCCGGGCCTGCGCCGTTGCCTGCCCGGTGGGGGCGATACGCGACGTGCCGGACGAGGAGGTCCGCATCGGGACCGCGGCCATAAACCGCTCTAAATGCATCGCCTGGGCGGAGGGCAAAGACTGCCTGGTCTGCCAGGAGCGCTGTTCTTACCAGGCTATCGAGTTCGACCAGAGGGGCAGGCCTAGCGTGATAGCGGACAAATGCACGGGGTGCGGAGCCTGCCAGAACACCTGTGTGACCTGTCCCGACCCGGCTATTGTGGTCTACCCATCCGACGATGTACCCACCAACGGGCAAAGAAAGAGAAGCCGCAACGCATAAAAGGGGTCAAAGCTTCATTCTTCAATTTTAATGGTAGGAGGCATAAGTCAGATAAGGGTATGTAGAAAATTGAAGAATGAAGCTTTGACCCCTTTTATGGCATGAAGAGCCTAATGTTAAAATAAACTGGCCTTTATTTATGACGACGCTTATGGCTGTAGGAGAGGAGGCCCATGGATACCCAAGCGATAGTCGAGGAATGCCTGGAATTGTGGAGGGACCCGTATACTCACCTGGCGGACTTACCTGACCAAGGCGAGAGGCCCATGGCCTATTTCTGTACCTACGTGCCCGAGGAGATACTGCACGCGGCGGGATTCACTCCGGTGCGTCTCATGGGGGCGGAACGCACCATAACCCATGCCGATGCCCACCTGCAGGCCTACTGCTGCTCCCTGGCCCGCACCGACCTGGACATGGCACTGGCCGGGGACCTGGATTTCCTGGAAGGCGCCGTTTTTGTCCAGACCTGCGATACAATGCAGCGCCTGTCGGATATCTGGCGCCGCAACACATCCTTCTCCTTTCACGGCGACCTGGTTCTGCCCATCCGCATGGGCGAGGAGACCTCCCTCCCCTTCCTGGTAGAGGAGGTACGCAGATTCAGGAAAGCGGTGGAGGATTTCACGGGCGAGCAGATATGGGATGATGCCCTGGCCGAGAGCATCCACGTCTACAATCGCAACCGCAAGCTTCTGGAGAGGCTGTACGAACTGCGGGCGGAGAAACCGGGTTTGATAGACGGATTGGCCGCCACCGCCTGCGTGGTGGCCGGCTTCTGGATGAAAAAGAATAAACATAACGAGATGCTCCACAGTCTTCTGGAGGGCCTGGAGGAGGCCGGCCCAGGGGGAGATGGCAGGACTCCTCTATTGGTGAGCGGAAGCGTATGCACCACGCCGGACCTCATGGAGCTCCTGCTGGAACTGGATGCCGATGCCGTGGATGACGACCTATGCTGCGGCCACAGGTATATCCAGGGCCTGGTGGACGAGGGAGCTTCGCCGGAGGAGGCTATCGCAAGGCGGCTGTGGGAGAGAGTGAACTGCCCGGCCAAACATCAGTGCCGCGAGGACCACGCGGATTTCCTTATGCACAGGGTGGAGGAGAGCGGCGCCAAAGGGGTGGTCTTCTTCCTGCAGTCCTTCTGTGAGCCCCATCTTTTCGATATTCCCTATTTGCGGGGCCTGCTGCAGGACAAAGAGGTTCCATCGCTGGTTTTGGAGACCGAGCTGCAATCCTTCTCCAGAGGACAGCTGCGTACCCGGCTGCAGGCCTTCGTCGAGACCATACGCGGTATATAGAGAGGGGGCGGGACCATGAGTGATAACGACAAAGCCCAGGCGGATAAGGAACGGAGAAAGATCAAGTCGGCCGCCGCCATGCGGGACCTGATGCTCAAATATTACACCGAGGCCAAGCAGGCTGAGGACACGGATCAGCTGGTGGCCTGGATAACCAGCGGCGGGCCGGTGGAGCCCCTCATCCTTTTCGATATCATCCCTGTGTATCCGGAGAACCACGGCGCCATGTGCGGAGCGTCCAAGATGAACGTGGAGCTGTGCGAGGTGGCGGAGGAAAGGGGTTTTTCGCGTGACCTGTGCTCCTACGCTCGCGGCGACATAGGCAGCGCCATCACCAAGGGCGGTCCTATCGGAGGGCTGCCCAAGCCCGACTTCCTGGTATGCTGCAACAATATATGCAACACCGTCTTCAAGTGGTATGAGGAGCTGGCCCGCTACTTCGACGTGCCTTTGTTCATCTATGACACCCCCTTTGTGCGTGGAGAGCTGCCGGAACATATCGCCGATTACTCCCTGCGCCAGATGGAGGAGTACTTCGCCTTCCTGGAGGAGGTCAGCGGCAAGGAGTTCGACGAGGAGCGCTTCCTGGACGTGGCCGTCAAGTCGCTGCAGGCCATCGGCCTCTGGAGCGAGATCCTGGCCTGCAACGAGAACCACCCCGCGCCCATGACCTGTTTCGACGAGTTCATCCTCATGGCCCCCATCGTGACCCTGCGCGGGACCCAGGAGGTGGTGGATTTCTACCAGGTGGTTCTGGAGGAGATGCGCACCCGTATCGAGGAGGGCATCGGCATCCTCCCCTCCGAGAAATACCGCCTGCTTTGGGACAACATCCCCATCTGGTACGAGATGCGCAACCTGGGCCGAATTTTCATGGACCTGGAGACCTGCCTGGTGGCGGACACCTATACCAGCGCCTGGACCTTCGAGGGAGTGAACGCGGATCGTCCCGTGGCCAGCCTGGCCGATGCTTATGCCGAGGTCTATCTGAACATCAACCTGGAACGCATGGCGGACAAGATGGTCTCCCTGGCCGAGCGCTTCGATGTCAACGGCATGATCCTGCATTCCAACCGCAGCTGCAAACCCTACTCCCTGGGGCAGTACGACCTGGCCAGGGAGTTCACCGAACGCACCGACCTTCCCACCCTCATCCTGGAGGCCGACCACACCGATTCCCGCTGGTTCAACCGCGGCGAGGCCGAGAACCGCATCCGCAATTTCGTGGAGACCCTCCTGGACTAGCGGAAGGCAGCCGGGGGAATAGCAAGGGGGTTTATACCCATGAGTAATGAATCCATGCATGTCGAGGAGCGCATGCGGGCCGCCATCGCCCTGGAGGAGGTGGACCGCCATCCCGTCTTCCCCATACTGGTGACCTCCGCCCCCAGGCTGTACGGCATAACCCAGGGGGAGGCATGGAGAGACCACGAGGTGGCCCGAGAGGCAATCATCCGGTGCTACCAGGAGTTCGGGTACGACATCGGCTCCAAGCCCAATTACTACTACCCCATGCTTCCCGGCAAGTTCTGCGGAGCCCCGGTCAGAAACCTTATCCCGGGCAGGCAGCTGCCCGAGGACGCCCTGTACCAGATCGACGAGAGGATTCTCTTCCCTCGGGAGGATTATGAAAAGATCGCCGCCCTGGGATGGAACGGCTATTGGGATGAGTATTACGAATCCATGAGCGGTAAGTCCTGGGATAGGCTGATCGCCATGCAGCAGCTCTCCAACCAGTTCTATGTGGAGGACACCAAGATCTGTGAGGACAGGGGAGTCCCCATCTTCCTGGGCGCGGCGGTTGACTCCGTCTTGATGGCCTTCTCGCTGTGCCGGACCCTGGTGGAGTTCACCAGGGATCTGTACGAGGTCCCGGATAAAGTAGAGGCAGCCATGCGAGCCTCCTGCGACGACCTCATCGCCAATGCTATCGGAGTGTGCAAGAACAACCAAAAGATGTCTGCCTTCATAGTGCTGGAGAGGGGCTCTGGCTTCTATTATCCCCTGGAGCTCTTCGAGCGCTTCGAGTGGCCCTTCCTGCAGCGCTACGTGGATGCCTTCATCTCAGAGGACATCCTGCCCTGGCTGCACCTGGATACCGACTGGAGCATCAACCTGTCCTATTTTCTCGAGCTTCCCAGGGCGAAATGCGTTTGCGACCTGGATGGGACCACCGATATGTTCCACGCCAAGGAAGTGTTGAAAGACCACATGTGTATCAGCGGCGATGTCCCCGCCGCCCTGCTAACCCTGGGGGAGCCGGGGGAGGTGGAGGCCTACTGCAAGAGGCTCATCGACGAGGTGGGAGACGGCGGGGGATTCATGCTCACCACTGGCTGCGAGTGTCCCATCAACGTCAAACGGGAGAACCTGAAGGCCATGGTGGATACTGGCAGGGATTACCGGGGAAGTAAGGTGGCGCCCAAGGCCGCAAGGGAGAAATCAGGGGAACGGGAAAAGGTAGAGATAATGCTGCCCCAGGGAAAGATCGCCGGGGCCTTAGGTGGGCTTGAATACGAAGAGGTGGTGAGGCTGGCGGAACAGGCGATGGAGGAGGGAGGGGATCCCTGGCAGATATTGGAGGAATGCAGGGCGGGGATGGAGATGGTGGGGGAGCTGTACAGCAGCGGCGAATACTTTCTCTCCGAGCTCATCCTCTCGGCCGAGATCTTTAAAGAGGTGGTTGCGAGGCTGGAGCCCCTCCTGGTCCGGGAGGGAGAAACGGCTGCCATCGGCAGGGTGGTCATCGGGACCCCACAGGGAGACATCCATGATATCGGAAAGAACCTGGTAGCTACCCTGTTCAAGGCCGGCGGCTTTGAGGTACACGATCTCGGCGTAGATGTGCCGCCGCAGGATTTCGTACGCGAGGTGTCCGAATCGGGGGCACAGGTAGTGGCATTGTCCGGCCTGATAACCCCCTCTTTCGAATCCATGAAAGAGGTTGTGGATTCCCTCAAGGAGAGCGGCATGAGAGAGGGGCGATTCGTGATCATCGGGGGTGGGCCCACCACCGCCGATGTCCGCGAATACGTGGGGGCCGACGCCTGGACCCTGAATCCCAAGCAAGGAGTGGATATGTGCAAGGATTTCATCCAAGGCCGGTAATCCTGAGGGGCAGGCAGAGAACAATGAGGTTGGGAATCCTTTATTCTGACCCGCCGGGTTAGACCCCCCCTCTCAAGCGGGGCCGTTCACAGGCAGATCCAGAACCACTGCTCGTATTCGGGCGAGTTGATAACCCTGGTGTCGGATGGGATATGGATGTGGTTCCCCCGCATCCCCCAGTTCCCGGCCTCGTAAACGAAGCCGCAACCTCCGTAGCTGACGTCTTTATCAATGCGGCTCACCCAGTAGCTCCTGACCACCTCGGCCGAGCCGACGGATTCCTGCCACTGCAGGTCATAGGCGAGCTTTCCCCCGTCTCCCAGGGTCATGATGGCGTCGATGGCGGTTATCACACCCGGCTGGAAGACGTCGTTCCTCAGGTCATGGGGCCTGACTTCGACGTCTGAAAAACGCAGATTGCTATCGGGGCCGATGATGATGACCTCGGGTATTATCACCCTGCCGCCGTTGGCCTCCCTTCTCTCTATCTCCTCGCGGAAGGCGTTATACTTGCTGTCCAATGTCAACTGGTCCGTCTGGAAGAGGCGGA
>Ga0180434_10003006_pt1 | contig 21753 bp, 35 predicted proteins | sample SS_ome_7_FD_132453 | JGI IMG/M metagenome (GOLD analysis project Ga0180434, IMG submission 132453) | Hypersaline lake sediment archaeal communities from the Salton Sea, California, USA - SS_1_D_2 metaG | ecosystem: Environmental > Aquatic > Non-marine Saline and Alkaline > Hypersaline >...
CACCTTTGAGGATAAGGATTATTGTAAGGTGTGGGATATTAAGACCTACAAATATACATTAGTAGGTGATTCTGCTGATTTCTATTTAGGTTCAAAACAGAGTAAGGAGATTTATTTAACTCCTTCAGCAACTCCTTATAACCTTCGAGTGTATGAAGGAACAAATATACGAGTTAACACGAATCTTACTATCTCCGAAACAGGACAGACTCAGTATGTATATATTCCCACAGAAACACAGACATCCAGAGTGCGATTGATAACTACTGAAGGTGTTGCATTAACATTCACCGATTATGATATTTACGTAAACAGGAGCTTGGGAAATAACTATGATTATATTCCATTGTATACAGACTCTTTCGAAGTAGATGAAGACACTTATGTATATTTTGATGTTTATGATAGATTTGGAAGTCTGGTATTAGATTATGAACCCAAGCTTGTTTCTGATTTCATAAATCTTGAATTAGAAGTCTGGCAATTAGAACTTATAAATCTAATGGAACAGAAGACCACAATAAATATCAATGGGTCTCTAACATTTGAGTTGGGAGCAGACCGATATATCCAATATATACTAAAAGAAGATTATTACCAAATTGGATATTATGATTTAAATAATAATTACAAACAGATTACCATCTATTTAGATTCAAATAAGGTATTCGAACTCAATCGCTCTAAAATCTGTTTTCTTTCTTATGTGAACCAAAGAGGAGAACATCTATTCTTCGAGGATTATAAGACGTATATTAATGGGACTCTGCTTTATGAAAATATTTTCTATAAATATGCTGATGAAGATGTGAATATTACTATTACAGATTTATTCGATTATCAAGTCTATTCAACGGTATATACGGTTTTAGCAAATGATAATTATATATCAATTATTCTTACACAGTATAGTCTAAAGGTGATGAACCAACAAGAAGTATTCAATCATATTAACATAACAAGAGATCCTAATTATTATGAATCGCCATACAGCTGGTCAGAATGGGTTGCTCCGAATGAAATAATCAAATTCCAATTATTTGCAGGGTATTACAAGATCAATCTTACGGATAATGAGAATTGTTCTAATTCGTATTATGCCTATACTCTCAATGGAGATGATATTCTATTAATCAGTTCTGATAATGTAATCTCCCAAGTTATCTATAATATAGAAAACGTCAATACGACAATTGGGAATCAGATAACAAACGTAGAAATAGAACTAACCAATCAGAATAGTGCGATTAATAATTCAATAATAAATATCGACATTAACCTTAGTAATGTTAATTCATCACTTGGAGATTTATTGATCAATCAAAATACAAATCTGGAATTTATTAATAATAACCTGTCAGAAGTGTTCATCTGGTTAAATAATAACTTTACAAGTTTGGAAAACAATATCACTACACAATTTATTGATTTGACTAATGATGTGTATCTAATCAATGATTCCATCTATACATCAGTAATTGGTATAGAGGCTAATTTGAACATTATAAATACTTCAATTTCAGGTAATCTTTCGCTAGCAATACAACAAAACGAGTTTTTAACCTCGTTATATCAACTAACCATGTTTTCAGATTTGTTGAATTGGTCAGGAGCATCGTATAATTCCAGCTTTATAGAAGAGCAAATCGGAGTATGGGAGTTTATCAATAATTATCGTAATGATAGCATTCAAGTATTTCTGAAATATAATGATATAATTGATAATCTTACCGTCTCAGCACAGAATACCATAACTCAGTATCTACCAAAAGAAGAGGTGGAATATAGGCTTTGGAGTGTAGAGAATGAAGAATATCTCTCCGAATGGCAAGAATTACCTGCAAATCGAACAGTAGATTTTGGATTCTTTCAAGAAACTATACCTGTAGACCCAACTCCGATTATCAATAATTTTGTTATGGTTTTCTGGGTTATGGTCTTATTTGCGCTAGGAGTGATCTTTGCGATTTATAGTTATATTAGGCTTCAAAGAAAGAGCGATAAGCAATTTAAGAAATATAAACCGAAAAAAAAAATGAAGAAAGGAACATATAATAGAAAATTACTCGATTAATGAGGAATATGATGAAAAAAACAAGTGTATTTACTAATATAACGTTTTGGCTAGGTGTTCTAGCGTTAGTTGTGGAATTTATTGTTGGGTATCCTTATTTTTTAAGTACGGATACATTTGAGCAAGAATTTGGGCAAAAAGCAATTATGGAAGGATGTTTTGCTCTGGTTGGACTTTTATTTATTGATGTTATTCGAGGTAATAAATTTAAACTAAAACCAGAATTTCGCAAATATGAGTTTAATTCTCTATGGCGAGGAACAATAATCTTAGCAGTATTATGGGGGACTCAAATGATAACGTATTTCCTTCCCATGACCGTAAGCGATCCTCAAATGGCATTAGCGATTACGTTTGCCTCAATCTGCGAGGAGATATTTTTTCGAGGGTTTGTTTTAACCCTATTTATTAAGGCAGGGGAGATTGACCGAAATAAAATTAATCTTCCATTTACAAAACGAGATATAAGCGTAATAGAAATCGCAGGAATTATCATAAGCTCGGTTGCGTTTGCAGGAATCCATACCAATTATTATAATCAACCATCGCTATTAATTGCGTTATTTTTGAGTGGAGTGATTATTGGATTCATGTTTGTTATCTGGGAAGACCTTACAGCATGTATTTTTGGGCACTTTCTATTAAATTTTATCTGGACAGTACAAAATTATGGATTTTGGTTTTTTGGGATGGTGAATCTTTAAAATGGGAAGCCTAAAAATGAAAGAGATTGCAAATATTCTCCTTACAGGAATATTAGTCTCTTTTTTGATGTTCTTAATGGTTGAAGTGCTTTTTGCTCACTTCATCAATTCTTTATTACTTGATGTATTAGAAGATGGACTTCTCCTGATGCTTATTATTTTAGGGTTAGAATTGATTATTATGGTACTCTCCATTCTCGTGGGAGTTATGGTAGCTCAGAATGTAAGTAGACTTTCTGTATTAAAAGCATCATTGATGTCATTCATCTGTAATATGCTTTTTATTGTTATGCTAAGCTATTTCAGTCTATTTCTTATGTATCCAGAGGTATTTAGTGAAGTCTCAGGGTTGGAAATAATTTTTATCCTTCCTCAAGTAATCGTATATTATAGTCTGTATATATTGAATAATGTACTATCGTTGCTTATTTTGAGTGTAATCAGTTATTATATTATTTTCATCGTGTTCCTAAATCAATTTCACGAGTATTCATCATACAATAATCGATCATATAAAAAATATGAGGGTTGGTAAAATTGGAAAATTTAGTAAAAAATATAATTAAGATAGGGAGTATGGGATTTATTATAACAGGAGTTTTGATGTTAGGTCTAGTTTTTAACATTAAAGTTCCAACGGTTTTTGATGGGATAACAACTATTACTACAACATCGATTACAACGCTTTTTGTAGTGGTTTTTGTCTTGTCATTAATAGGAATCTTAATAATCCTCTATTATGTAAAATATCTTAGAACAATTGAGGTAGAAGAGATTGAAACGGAAGAGTAAAGAAACTACAGATCAGAAAAAGCAATATCACAGAGTGAGTGGAGATGCTATTTGGTATTTTTTCTTACATAATAGCATTTCATTGTTTATCTTCTTTGGGTTCATACTTCAGTTAGGTTTGTTTGACCGACAATCTGATACAATAACGGATCTTCTCAGTTGGAGTTATGCAGAATTAGTACTAACTCTGTTTGGAATATCTCTTTTAGCAGGACTTTTAGGAAGGATCTTCGGATATTTTATCTTGAGATTGATCTTCCGAAAGAATCCCATTAAAAAGATCGGAGAATTTAATCAAGGTATCAATAAACTTGGATTTTCTTTCTTAATCTCAACTATGATTAGTTCAGTCTTATTTTCAATCGGAGCGACAGCAGTTCTACAGGAAGCGATTTTCAATGAGGATACTCTTTTCACCTTAATTGCTACGTATGTAATCATAAAGATATGCGTATTTTTAATAACCAGAATGTTTACGTCATTCAAATTATAAAAATAGGTGAATTAATTGAATAAAAAAGAAGGTAAAAAAATAGTATGGTATTTAGCACTAAGCATCTTAGCTCTAATTTGTGGAATTGTTGCTTACGAGACAATTAGTCTCCACTTCCCTAATAACGTAATGATTTTTAGCGTTATACCTTTTGATATAACTACATTTGTCTTTGGGTTAGTATGTATCTTTGGAACGGTAATAATCTATTTACAAGTAAAGCGAAATAGAAGAATCAAAAAATATAAAAATAAGATAGACAAAAAGAGGAAGCTGTAAATGGACAAAAACAGATATAGAGGTCAAAATCTACTAGAAACTATAAACAATGTTGCTATTTGGGGAATAATCGCTTCAATGATTATTGGAATGATATTTGCTGGGAGAGACTTTATTTGGTATGTTTTGGGAGCAATTGTTCTCTATGGTGTTGTCTATTATTTAATGCAAAGAGAGATCGAATTGCGTTATTACAGAAATCATGGTGGAGAACGTTGGGTTGAAGGAAATTTAGATGAAGCCGAAGGAAAAGGAGAGGAATTCTCTTTTTGCATACAAGAGTTCTACAAATGGGAAGCAATGACTCCCTACGAGAAACAACTAATCGAGGAGTTTGTTAAAGAGCAAGAACAACGAGCCTTAGAGATTGACCACGAGCAACAGATTGTAAGTGAATTAGTAAAACAAATAATAATTGAAAATAAAGGGATGAAACAACTTGATCAAAAGAGAGAAGAAGAGGATTAAAGCGTCTAAAGTAGGGGAGTATAGTAAGGAAGTTCATGGAAAGAAACTAAAGCGTATACAAAATTCTAAAGGAGCAAGTGAACGGATAATAAGCGATGATGAGAAACGAAAGTTCATTACCGATGTAGCAAAAGATTTAGCCAATGTGTTCACGATCCATCAACTTAAATCAGCAGTCTCAGGAGAGGAAGAGGATGGATATATAGTTTGGGGATATGTAGAAGAGAAATATCCTGAAGATTGGGAAGCTCTAATTGAGGTTGAAATCTTTGATCGAGCAGTCTATTACTCGGAACAAATCCCAAAACCTGCAATAACTCGTATTCTAATGGAATCAAATGGTGATGGAAAATATACTCCTATCGATATCAAGGAATACATTAAAACTCCTGTGCTATTGAAAAAAGAAGTGAGGTTAGATAATTATCCTCATCAACCGTTTAGACGATGTATTATGCTTTCTCGAAAGCCTTTTTTCGATGCAGTAAATTGGGTTGAGAACTATCCAAAGGATTTTGATGGAATTGATATCAATACTACTCATGCATCATGTAATTTAGCCTTATTAGGATGGGCAATGTATAACTTGCCTCTCTTTGTAGTAGTTCATGCTTCTGGGAAGGATGAAGGAATTAATGAAGCACGAGTTCGAGCAGAAGATATCAAAGAAACAAAAACTGATATACGACAAAAGTTGATTTCGCTTCAGAGAAATGAAATTGAACCATTACAAGCACAGATATACGAGAAGGAAGATGGGATAAAAAAATGGCAAGAATTGTACTCAGATTTGGAGAAAGAACAAATCTTTATGAAAGAGAGGACTTTATTACGACAAAGCACTTTAACTCCAGAAACAGCAATTAGTAAGTTAGGTCTTTCTCATTGGGTTTTGATAGGCACAACCATTTTATTCTTTATTACGACATTAGTGGGGTTTTTGACATGAGCAGTAATCGAGAGTTTGTTCATGAAGAGCGAATTATTAAACAAATAGCTTTTCTAGAAGAAGCGATTAAACGATTGAACTACCAAGAAGACATCACGCTCAAAATCGCAGATAGTATTCCAAGAAGACTTATTCCAAATATGAATAAGTTAGTGATAAAAACCACAGCAAATCGAGAAGAGAATAAAAAACTAGTGTTAAGTCTGAAGAAATTACTTTTAGAGATGAATGACCCTGTGAAGCCATATCCTAAATTAGTCTCACTATATCTAACAGGACTTCAGATAAATCAAATTGATGCGTTAGCAGGACATTTCGGAAGATGGGAAGATATAATCATCAATAACCTTATGAACACCTTAGAATCAGGAGCAAAATTAAAGTCTAATTTTTTCAAGAAAATTAAGAATGGGTTTAGTAAAAACAGCATGGAGATAGATTAGAGTGGGATTTGAGTTAAGAGAATTTAGACAAATGCGAGGGTTTCTCCAACAGAAAATCGAGGACTCGCAGTTTAAAGACTTTTGTACTCAATTCAAGTTTGATTTTTTTGCTGATAACGAGGAATTCAACGAAAGATTTAATTTTGGAGATAATTGGAAGTTTTTATATAATGACCGAACTAGAGAGTTCTTTCATGATATAGGTAAAGTTATTGATATCGGATCAAACGTAATTATCTTTATTTATGGTTCGAGAAACATGGGAAAATCTGAAGTAGCTCAGAGAGTTGCGTTGGAATACAAACGGATGTTTAAAACGATTAAAAGGAGAGACATAAAGCATTATATTGGGTTTTCTGATGGGGAGATGGCAAAGATATTTCCTCAAATGAAGAAAGGGGAATTTGCGATTCGTGATGAATCTCCGTATATTTCTGGAGAGGGGAGAATTACCGTTCAAAAGAACTTACAAAATATATGTAATATAACCAGAGGATACCAAGTATCCTTTATTTTTATTAATCCTTATGTTATTGAGCAGGAAGGTATCGATTATTATTTAGAGGTTGCAGGAAAAGATATCGAAAATAGACTTATTCGATGTTTATTGTATGATAGACGACATCTTTTACGTGGAGTAGTGTATATTAAGCTTCATGAAGATGATCAGTTAAGACAAGAATATTTAAAACAGAAAGAAGAGAATATTTTACGATTAATGGCTAATGCAGGAGGACAATATACTGGAACAGATACCGAAAGATTATTAGACCATTCGATTAGGCTATATAATTATTGTTTTAAGAGAGGGGCGTCAAGTAAGACCAATATTCGTACTTATTTAACCAATTATAATAATCAGTTCAAGGAAGGGGATGCTAATGCTATTCATGGTACTGCGAAATATATTGATCAGCTTATTGATAATGTGTATTTAGCTCTCAATGGCGAGTCCTCTATTTTGGACGAATATTTAGAAAACAAAGAGTTAGAGGAGTTATCACAGCAAGTAAGTGGGTTTGATTTCAGACCAAATAATTCGATAGAAGAAGAAGCTATAGAAGAAGTTGAGTTAGAAGCAGAAGAGGTACAATCCGAATTTATTGATTTTCTAACTGCCTATTATGAAAAGAAACTTCCTGACTTTGTAGAGATTTCAGAAAAAACGAATATTACGAAAGAGGATGCGATTGATATTTTGAGCATGTGGGCATACGGTATAGGAATCCGAGAGATAGGGTTTTCTATGGAGAATCTGCATCAAGGAATTATCCAAGATACATTAAAATTATTTAAGACAGGAAAGAGAAGGAGTGCTAAGATTCCAGATGATTGGCGAGTGTATAAATGTTATGAATATTGGATTGCCTACAAATTGAATGCGAAGATCATTTCTGGACATCGCAAGCCTGATCTCCAATGGGAGATCATGGATGATAAGCTATTTGGGGAATGTAAATTATGGGATGATATCAAGAAAAATATTGCTCTTGATAAGTTCGAGAAGTTTAATATATTCAAGTTTAATATAAAGACATCTTCTTTCCCTATTTTCTTTCGTAATGTAAAGTGGGGAGATGTAGATTATGTAATGAAAGCAGATAGAGAAGGGGATAATATCATTAATTTTCAACCGTTAGACGAATTCATCTTGAATGGTGAGTTTGATATTAAAGATTATTATAGAGAAGAGGAGGAGGAAGAGAATTAAAATGAGAAAAGCACATGTAAAGGGACATTATAGAACGATTCATGGGAAGAAAGTATGGGTAAAAGCTCATGATCGAGCTATTAAAGATAAAGGGAAGAATCCTAACCTAAAAGCGTATGCTTTTAGTTTTCACTATAGTTTTCCAAAAGGATATGTAATGAAGATAGAAGCAAAGGATCTTGATGAAGCCTATGCTATTGCATCTTCAGAATGCGATAATGTATTATTAGATCCCAAAAACTCTGGATATAGCGAATATGAAGGTGAATGGGAAGAGTATAAGAAAAAGATTAATAAGAAGAAAGCAAAAAGTATGAAGCGAAAAGTGAAACAGTATGCTGAAAACAAAGAGTTTTCAGAGAGTTTAGGTAAAGATGGTTCTACATGGGATTATCCTTACAAAAAGAAATGGAAATTCTTAGAGGAGAATTATGGTGAGGATACAGAATGAATTTATATGTAAATTATTTGAGTATAGATTAGGAGTGATCCAAGACCATGAAAAAGAAAACAAAGAAAAGAAGAGGAAAAAAAAGAGTAAGTAAAAGGCTATCACACAGTCTAAAAATTAAGAGAGAAAAGAGAAAATTTGTAAGATTTCTTCTTATAGTTATTGTGTTATTAACAGGTTTGTTCGTTGCGATTCTTTATTCGGATGATGTGGTAAATTATGTATCCGATTTTTGGTATAGTTCGAATAGTTTTCACGATTTTGAAAGTAATGAAGTTGGCTCATTTCCTGAAGGCTTTAGAGGTACAAAATGGGAGGGTACTAAAGTTATTGAATGGGAAAATTCCTCTGAATCATACGGTAATGTAGCAGAAGTTATGGATCGAGATGGAAGAGGGGTTGAGTTTGCACTCCGATTTAAAAAAGCACAAGAAGGAGTTGTAGAGTTTGATATTTATGCTGACGGAAGTGAAAGAATCAATATTGATATTTGTCAAACTGACGATGAATATGACACCGATGATGATGTATGTATTCGCATAGATCCTGATGATGCTGTATTTGTTAAAGATAGAGTAGGAAATTTAGTAGAGGTTAGTCCGTTTTCTAGAGATACGTGGTATCATTTCAAAATCGAATTTAATCTTGATAGTTGGAAATTGTGGATTAATGATGTTCACATGGGTAAATTTAATGACTTTAATTATGAGGATAGTCCTAATTATTTTTGTAATCTTTATTTTGCTACTTACATATTTCGTAATAAGTTCTATGTAGATAACGTAAGAATTGATGTAATACAAACAATTTAAACAAACTAAAAAGAAGAAAGCTTAAAATATGAAGCGAAAGGTGAAACAGTATGCTGAGAACAAAGAGTTTTCAGAGAGTTTAGGTCAAGATGGTTCTACTTGGGATTATCCCTACAAAAAGAATTGGAGATTCTTAGAGGAGAATTATGGTGAGGATATAGAATGAATATACATGTATATTGTCTGGGTATAATATTTATCGAAAATATCAATAAATATAATCGAAAATGTTGGGGATATTCTGATCGTAAAGTTCTATTTAGCGATTACGAAGCCTCTACACAAACCCCAATGATATTTGAGAGACGTAAAATATGAAGAGGAGCAGAGCGATAGTCTTCGATTCCAAAAGAAAAATTTACGGACAACTCTATCCTCTTCGAATCGTATTATTTAAAAATATTTAAAATAATACTCTATATAATGAAAAATGTTCAGCTAAATTGTAAAAAAAATGAAAAAAAGGATATAAAATGCCTAAAAAAAAAATAAGAATTAAAAGTTATACGAGAAAAAGGAATGGAAGAATTGAGCGTGTAAAGAGTCATGATAGAAACATTAACTATAATCTTGGAAAGCCTCCAGAAACCAGTCTCCATAAAAGAGATTACGACATAATCATTGAACGTGAGAGAGCGATTAGTGAATGGGAATGTGGAAAGGAAGTCTTTGGGATCGATGAGAATGGAAAAAAGGTATTACTAAAAGAGGAAGAAGATTTTTATAAATATGACAATTTCATCGTTGGGAATCAAGTAGATACTCCTCAATACAATCTTAATGGTCATAAGGTAAATGTGATTCCTCTGAATAAATTAACCATCGATAATCTTGCTTTTTTAGAGTATGAACTTCTAAAGTTTATAGATTTCTATAAGAAAGAATATAACGAGAAACCCTCGAGAAAAGACATTTTAGGATCTTTCGATGATGATGAGGAATGGGTTATTGATGATACACTTGAAAATCTCAGAAGCAAAGGCTTACTCTCCAAAAAAGGTTATAATATTACAGATACAGGTGAGAGATTACGAAGGGAATTCAAAAAGAAATGGGATGATGATGGTGATGATGATGACTTTGATGATTTAATGCATGAAAGACAAGGAATATATGATAAATTACGATGGATTGATAACAAAATTGCGTTTAATGATGAGAGAATGCGAAAAAAACCTAAAGAATTAGATTATTATCTCGAAGACAATCGAGATTTAACGGAAAAACAAGAGGAATTAGGAGAGCGATTAGGTGAAATCGAAGAATGGATGGATGAGAATTATGACGATGATTTATCTGAGTGGTGAAGTTCCAAATGTCTAACAAAAAAGTTCACGTTAGAGGATATATGAGAAGAAAAAATGGGAAGTTGGAGTATGTAAACCCTCATAATAGAGTTATAAAAGATTCAAATATCAATCATCAGAAAAAGTCAAAGTATTATTTTAGGGTTTTTGCAGAATCTAATATTAGTATCAGTATGGATGCAAAAAGTAAAGAAGAGGCATTGAGAATGATGAAAAAAATAAAGGAAGGAGACTCTGCAAGACTAGTATTTGAATATGAGGATGATTGGCAATTAGGCGATATAAGGGAAGTAGAAAGAATGTCAAAACTTCAAGAAGATAATAAAAAGATTAAAGAGTTAACCCTTTCTGAGAAAGATTGGAAATTATTAGAGGATAACTAAATAAAACAAGATGATTAAAAAATGTCTAATAAATATTATAAGAAAAAAGTTAAAGTTTCAGGATATACGAGAAATGACCCTCGTTGTAAGAAACCTGTGAAAGTGGGAACATACCAGAGAGACCAAAGATATAGAAATTATCGTGATCTCTCAATGTCCGAAGCGAAAAGGTTATTTAACCAGAGACCACAGAGGTCTAAAACGATTGATAAAAAGACTACTTCTAAAAAAGTACTAGAAGATCCGAATGAATATTGGAAAGAACACATGAATAGAACCGATGTGAAAGGGATTGATACTAAAGAATCCAAAAGAAAGAAACCAGAATTAGCCTTTGGATATGGATATAATCCAGATAAATTAAAATCGGGGATAAAACAATATGAATATAGCCATACCTTAGAAGATGGATCGAAGTTATATGAATTCCAACCAAAACTTCCTTATCGTATTTTCAAACAATTAGCTAAGGAAATAGGATATGAGGTTGAGAGAGGAAATGTTCTAAAGAAAGGGGATATCGAAATTAAGAATTCAGACTTTATTACAAAGGGAGATCCTGAAGAAGTAATAAAAAACTTGAATTATGCAATCAAAAAAATGTTCCAAAAATATGAATCTGTAAAGGAATATGATGCTCCAAGCAATTGGAAAAAGGAGATGAAAAAAACAGAGAGACTTTCAAAAAAAAAGCGAAAGGTTTATGATTTAAATAATGCGATTAACCGAGCAAATGCAGGAGAACAAGTAAAAGTTGAGCTTGATAAAGAGGGAAACCTAAAATATCGTATGAGATATCCAAGTGCGACAGGAGGATATTGGGGAAAATGTTCTTTCCAAGATGTTATCGGACAGCTAGAAGGTAATGATATGCGAAACCTCACAGCAAAATACGGAAGTGGTACAATCGCAAAACAATTGCAGAGAAAAGGATATGGAAAGAAACCTAAACATAAACCTAAAAAATCGATCTTACCAAAATTAACAGCCAATAAAAAATATTTCTTAGCGTATGTAAATGATACAGGGTCTGTTCGGTATATTGGTCATACACAGAATCCAGAAAAAGCAATTAGAGATTTAGATAAAGAAAGAGAGGTAAGTAAGAGGCTTGGAGTAAAATCTAAAGTAGAGTTATTTGTTGCAGACGATATCCATGATGTTCGAGACCAGATCCATGCGAGAGGAAGGGATGATTATTTAATAACAGGAGATACATTCCCAAATAGGAAAAAGATCCATCAAATTGCTAGAATGAAATTTGATTATAATACTGAAGGGTATCGAGGGAAGTTATCCAAAGAGGAGTTAGATGAACTGAAAAAGATTCGAGGATTAAAGATAGAAAAATACCGAGAATTTACTCCTGAAGAACAACAAATATCACGAGAAATCCGAGCAGAAAAAAAATCTAATCGGTATTCCAACCAAGCAAAGCGATTACGAGCATCAGGAACTGCAAGAATGGAAGAGGCTAAAAAGATGCGAGATGTAATTCCAATGGGACAACCAATACTCGTTGGACATCACTCAGAAAAGCGACATCGAAATTATTTAGATAGAATGAATAAGAAGGATTCCAAAGGATACGAGGAACTAAAAAAAGCAGAAAAGCTTGAGAGAAAAGCGAAGAATGTTAAGTATTATGGTAAGAGAAAAAAAGGGGATGCTGAGCGTAGACGACAAGCAAATAGGGAAGCAATGATTCCAAAACTTAAAGAAGCGAAGCGAAGAGGAAAGAAAGTAAACTACTTTGGTAATTGGTATGATATCAAGCGAGTAAACCAAAAAACCATAACCGTAAATTCTAAAAATATGGGCGACTTCCGAATTGATATTTCTCTTCTTGATAGTATCGAAAGTTAGCTTTACCTAAAATTTATTAGAGAGAATCGTTTAATGAATAGTCATCCACTTCCAATGACCTCTCTCTCTGTTAATAAATCACACATCTAAATAAATCAGAAGTTTTAAAAAGGACTTCTTATATTAATTATTTACTAATATTTCACGAAAGTGTTAAGGGACATAATTAAAATTTTTTTTGGAATGAATTATGATTAACAATAAAGATCTATTAAAAGAAATTGGAGTTAAATTACAAGAAGCTCCTTTATTGGGAATAGTTCTATTGCAAGGAGAAAAGATCCTATACATCAATTCATATATTACTGAACTTACAGAATACAAACCAGAGGAAGTGAAGGGAGAGGGTTTTTGGAGAAACGCAATCCATCCAGACGATCTTTCCCTAATTGAAATGAAATTTAAAACGAGAGCTAACGGTTGGGAAGACATAGATGTTTATCATATTAGAATAATAACAAAACTAGGAAAAATAATCCCTGTGAGGATAACTACACGCTTGGTAGACCTCTATGAAAATAAAGCGATTTTAGGAACGATAATTGAGGAGAGTGAATCCTCAACCTTCAATTTATTAGAGGAGCAAAAACTAGTTGGAGTTGTTATTTTCCAAAAAGATCGGATAAAATATGTTAACCAACAATTATGTGATTTAATTGGGTATTCACGAGAAGAGTTATTATTCAATGGAAAGACACTTAAAAATCTCATTACTCCAAAAAAATATAGAGAGCGAGAGAAAACAATTGCAGACCCAATCTTTTCTAGGGAAACTGACCAAGTAGAGGGAGTTTTTGTTTTGAATACTAAAGATGGCAAACAAATTCAGATTAGATGTTTTTCAAAAGCTATTGAATTTTTAGGTGATCTTGCTCTGTTTAGTATTATTCTTCCTATAAACAAAACAATTCCTCAAACTCGTGATGTCAAAAAGAAGGGAAATAAAAGAGTAATTATTCTCAAATATGATGATGAAATTAAAGAATTTCTAAAACAAAAAGGAATAAATTATTCTATACTTAATAAAGAAATATACTCTGAAGAAGAGGAATAAAACCATTATCCTTTCTCTACATCTCCTTTTTCAATAAATATTATATCGTAAAGCTTATCTGGATTAAGAATCTTATACTGTACGAGCTTTCGGGGAATAATCACGATAGTATCGTCTCCCATCGATGCTAATCTCTTATTTTCTAAAGTAATTGATTTCTTCTCTTCACTCATTATTATATACTTACCTTATCCTTCTATATAATCTTTTATACGCATATCTATATAAGATTGTTTAGATAGGTAGCGAAATACTATAAAAGTTGCGTTTAATAAATTATAAATCTATTTCTCCCTTTTTCTTATAAGATTTCGCACAGTTTTCTCTACAAGGAATTTTGTAGAAAAGTTTATAAAGAAAAATATTCTCTATTATTATAGAAAATTTTATAGAAGAAATTATAGAGAGAAAATGAAATGACGACACAGAAATTAGAAAACCAACGAATACAAACGATGGAGAATAAGAAACAAAATTCTATTTATCATTATATTGGCATCTCTAAGAAATATTTTGATCTAAACTTACTCTCCGTTGATAAACGATATGATGTTATTCTAATTGAAAGAGATGACACTCAAAACTCCTTAGTAAGTGGTAAAAAAGAAGCTTCAAAAGAAAAAGCATAAACCTCACGAGGTTATAAAAAATGATAAAAAATCAAACAAGGAATATTGATCCGAATAAGGATTATCCTTTCCCAACTCCTGAAGAGATAAAAAAGGAGTTTTATGAATGGGAGAATGCTATAAAAACTGCAAAATGCGTAAGATGTGGTTTTTATGCGAAAGATTGTCAATGTCATACTGAAGAGAAAGGATCGTTATTCTTGGTTATAAAAAATAAGATCTTAGCCTTTTTCAATAATAGGAAAAGCCAAGACGCTCTTCACGAGTATTACAAAAAACGAATAGCAATATGCGAAAACCGAATTGACCGTTATATGAAGTTGGACAGAAAACTCTTCCTAAGAAGCGAAGGTATTAAAGAATGTGATAGTATATGGAGGATTTAACTCATGTCGCAATTGTTAAACTTAGAAATGGAATTATCCGATTCTTATGATCGCTTATTAGATTGGATTTTTGATGAGACGATAATCTACCAAGAAGATGATGAGCTTATCAATTTTATAGTCAAGATACATGATAAATTACCAATAAATCTATAACGAGGTAAAAAAATTGAGTATTCTAAAAAAATATTTTTTAACTATTTCAAAATGTAAGTATTATGATATTTGTGAATATTACAGGGAATCCTCTTACACATGTACTCATGGAGGAGGAGAATATTGTGGTAAATTTAGATCACTCCAATTCGGAGAACAAGCAGGAAATAAAGAAGCAAAAACTACTTTTAGCAGACTACTAACCATTTTATTGGATTTTTATTTATATTTTGTATACTCGCTTTATTCCTTATTATTTTTTAAATGGTCTGTGAAAACACATTTACCTCTTAATTTTAATCACATATTAGCTTCTTTACCTGAAACAAAACTCGGAGTTGATGATTAAACATGACAATAAAATCAGAGAAGAATTATAAGATTGGATTAGATTTCGAAGAGGAGCTTACCAGAACTCAGATTCGAATCCTTCAAACACTAATCGAGTATGAAGAGATAGATCGCACAACCTTAACAGAGGAATTACAGATTGCCAGAACTACGATCTATGACAATCTATTGAAGCTGAAAAATAGAGGAATTGTAGAGTTTACAAGGAAAGGTAATGGAATGAGAGGAAGACCAATAACGTATTGGAAAATAAAAAAGAGGTTTGAGAAATAATGAGTTTTTGTAATCGATGTGGAAAACCTTTAAGTAATCCTAAAAGTATTGAGCGAGGCTATGGAGCAGTTTGCTGGGCAAAAGTTTCAAGAAAAAACGAAAAGAACCATGAGAATCTTGATATGGGAGAGCGAGAACAAAACAACTATCCTTCATTTCAAGATTATTTCCAACTAATCTTAAAAGACGAGAACTTGAGAAATAGGAAAATTTGTGGATGTGGAACAAAAGTAGTTGATGCTGATTTTGGACATTATCTTCATGAATATGATGGTTGGTGGCTTCAAGGATGGAAGTATAAACAATGGCTATATTTCGAATGTCCAAAGTGTAAGATCGCTAGAGCCTTCCATCATCTTCGAATTCCACGACCTTTTGGTGATCTTCCTGTAGAACCAGAAGTTAAATTACATGCTCAAAAAACAATGGAAGCATTGAAATCTGAAAATCGCAAACTCGATTGGAGAGAATCAAGGAGAAACAAAGAACAAGCAAGTTTGAAATCATTTATGGAAGTATAATTAAAAAATTTCTTTTTATTTGGATCTCAAGCAAAGAACTCCTTTGGTTGTCCAAAAAATAAAAAAAAAATTCTTAAATAAAAAAAAGGAGGAAAAAGAGAAAATGCAAGTTTGTACAATCAATCTTCCTGAAGCGTATGTAGGAGCATTAATGGTATTAACAGACTCAAAAATCTTTCCCAGCAGAAGCGAAGCCATAAGACAAGCCTTAGCAAAGTTTCTTGAACGTGAATTGGAGCATCTTCAAGATTTAGGGGAATTAGAAACATTAATGGAGGGAGTCTAAAATGGGAATGAAAGTGTTAACTGTAAACTTACCAGAAAGCCATTTAGTAGCAATCCAAAGATTAATAGGAGAATTATATCCATCGAGGTCAGAGGTTATTCGATGTGCTGTACGAGATCTATTACGAGAATATATCGAAATAATAAAAAAAGAGACGAAAGCTCAATTAATAGAGGATGATTTTCCTGTTGATGATGATGGTGTGGTAAGGATTCCAATAATCGATGATAACGATAAGGTTATTGGGTATCGGACTGTTGATGTTGTAAGGAGATTGGAATAAAGGAAGTAAGAGGATCAAAATAAACCCAAAAAAAATTTCTTTTTAATGTCTACAAGGGGAAGGATATCCCTTCCCTTAGACAAGCTAACTATAATTGATTGAATGTGATCAGAATGAAAACATACAAAGGTGTGAAATTTTCTGGAACGTACCATGCAGGAAATAGGGGAGCGTATCTCATTGAACTTCGAGATACTAGCACACATCATGATGGGAGACATTTTGACCGATCCGATCCAAAATACAAAAAAAAGAGTGAAATAGATGACTGAGGTTGAAAAAAACAAGAAAGGATTTGGAGTAGGAGAGTGGGCAGACTCTTCGGTTAATTGCTATTATGGATGTTCGAACAATTGTGCCTACTGCTATGCAAAACGGATGGCAATTCGCTTTGGAAGAATTGAGAATCCTGAAGAGTGGAAAAATATGAAACCAAATTGGGATGCTATCAATAAAGGGTATGGTAAACGAGAGGGAAGAGTAATGTTTCCTACGAGCCATGATATAACTATTGAGAGTTATGAGAATTGCCTAATAGTATTGAAGAAATTATTAGATGCTGGAAATGAGGTATTAATCACTACCAAGCCTAACATAACGGTTATCTCGAAACTTTGTGCCTATTTAGAGAGATATAAAGAGCAGATACAATTTAGGTTTACAATTACAAGTGATAATGATGAGATTCTAAAACATTTCGAACCAAATGCTCCTGATTTTAATCAGAGATATTTATCATTAGTGTTAGCACATGGATTTAATTATAAGACAAGTGTTTCCATTGAACCGTTCTTAGATAAAGATCCATACAACCTTATAAGAAAAGTCGCTCCTTTTTGTACCGAAAGTATTTGGGTTGGAAAACTAAATTATGAGAAGAGAGAGTTTAATTCTTGGGAGAATGTCCAACAAGTTGTAGAACATCTCAAATTGCTTCCCTTAACCACACGATTGAAATTGAGGTTAAAGGATAGCATTCGAGAAATGTATAAAAAAGCAGGAATGAAAGTTCCTTATTTACTATACAGGGTGAATGAACAATAACTGAAATAGAGAGAGAATTAGTCTATTCTGAATTTGATACGATCCGAGAAAAAGTCTATAGTATTTTAGAGACTGATGAAAAGAGTAGAAACTCGGATTATCGTTTATATTGTCAATATCTCCGAAGATATACTCCCTTTCGGATAATCAATATTGATGATTTCCTACAATTACTTCGTAATTTAGAGAACAATCTCTCTCAAAATAACACAAAGATGTGTTTAGCGTTAGTAAAAGCTATTACCAAAAAACTCTCGAAAATTCCTTCTCTTCATTTTTTTCCTAATTTACAAACTTTAGACCGAGTGAGAAGAAAGATCCGGAATGATGACGGACATTATCTTCCAACGGATAAAGAAGTTGCTGAGAAGCGAAATATTCGAGCAGAATTAATTAAACAATATTATATTGAAGAAAAAGAAATAGAGGGTTAAGAATGGAAGCAAGAATAAAATCTAAACCAAGTGTAGATGTAGATGATGGCGATATAGTCGCTTTTTCGAGGGGATTTCTTGATTGTCTCTATGAGATTTCGCAAAGACATTCAGATCCAGACTTTCATCAGAGAATACGAAACATTCCTTTAACAGAGGGATATCGCATTATCAATCAATTTAAAAAACAATATGAAGAAGAAGTAGAAAACGATACGAGAGTGGTAGAATTGGCACAGAATTTTAGTTTTATGAAAGAGTTAGTCCCTGCAGTAGTCTCTGGAGAGAAGAGAAGAACATGCCGAGCATATAGCGAATTCCGAAAGAAAATGAAAGTGGGAGATACCATGCATATTTGCACAGGATTGCGAACTAAAAATTATCAAAAACTATTTGATGCAACTTTAGTTCAAAAATTTGTATGGGATGTTGAAACAATCCCAACAACTACCAAAGAAGCCAAAGCAACAAACGTTTTTGGAATAGATGGACAACCAATTAAGATTAATGGAAAGGAAGAATCATGGTTTAATTTTGCGCTAAACGATGGCTTTTCCAATTATGACGAGTTTATTGAATACTTCTCTAATCATCCTAAAAAGACTACAAAATTCATTTGTTATATTTTTGAAAAGATACAACCTGAAGAAGATAAGTATCGAAAAATAACTGAATTTTGAGGAGAGAATAATTGGTCATAACCAAGATAAAACGATGGAAAAAAAAAAGAGAAAGGAATCGAGTTAAGTTGAGAAGAGATAATAATAGATGGGTTAATTGCATTGGAATTATCTCCCAATACGATATATATTCGTTATATAATCCAAATAAACCATCAAGGATTTGTCTAACAAATGTAAGTATTGGTAATAGAATCTTTGAACATATTTGGGTTTCCTCTGAGAAAATATACCAAAACTTCTTGAAACATGATGTTATCCAATTCAGAGCGAAAATTAAACCGTATCGGAGAAGAGATGGTTCAATGGCGTTTGGTTTGAGAGAAATTAATAACATTAAATTAATCAAAGGAGTGGGTTCTCAATGAAAAGATTTACAAGAAATTATCTGATAATTGCAGGATTAACATGGTTTACTCTAACTTTAATTTATTTTTTGAACGTAATTGAGATTTTATCAAAAAGGTGAGAGAAAAGTGTCATCACAAAACAAGAAAAAAACAGAATATATTCACATAAGGTTAGACTCTGAAAGTAAACAAGAGATTGTTAATAACGCTGAGGAGCGAAAGAAAACTATAACAGATTATATTCTTGATAGCGTCATCACACCAAAAGAGGCTGTGATGACAAACAGAATTGACACTAAAATCCTCAAGAAGCTACTTAAACCCTTCAAAAAACACGCAATCAAAGTGAATCTCTCCAAAGAAGAGATATCGAGAATAAAGGAATTGTGGAGCGAGGTTCAAAATGCCTGAATTCGATTTTGGCTCATTAGGGGGGCGTGATGACAAAGAACCAAAGAAGAGAGGAACGTCATCACAGAAAAAACCAAATAGGAAATTAAAATTAGAACTAAGAGCTTTAGTGGAAGCTTTGGCTTATGGACATAAGAAGTATGTTGAATTAGGATTTGAATCCATGCCAAGAGCTAAAGCGAGAATCCATGAAATTATAGATTTCTTATAAGAGGTTGAGAAAATGAGATGTCCTAATTGTAATAGAAAATGGAAGAAAGTAGATTTATTCAAACTAAATTTTTGTAAGAAATGTGGTAGAAAATTCGAGATTGGGGATTTCTTGACAGAAGAGACAATAGAGAGGTTGAAAAAGAATGAAGAAAAATAAGTTAAAGAAAATGATATGTATAAAATCGAGTCTATTGGCAATAATCCTAATCTTAGTTCTCACTTTACATTTAATTTCAAATGAAATAATTACTAATATCCGACTCGATACAGCTAATGAAGAATTCTTGTTTGGCATTTTATCAAATCTAAACTTAGTTTATGATATTGTGTTGTATATAACGATTGGATTAGGAATCTTGCTATTAGTTATGATTCTTCTTACAGGATTTGAAATAATAGAAAAAGGTGTAAGAAAATGAAGGAAAAATTATGGTACGATAATAAAGAATGTGTGCTATGTGGAAGACCAATTAAAGATATTAAAAAGTTTCGAGCATGTGAAACAGGATATAGCTATTGTTCGGAAGATTGTGCTGTCGAGCATGTAAGATTAAATGAACCTAATGAGGGATATAAAAAAAATGGTAAGAGAATTTCCGTTATTTTGGATGAATGAAACCACAGGAGAAATGAAGAATATAGTCTTGAAATTTTTTGAAGATATTAAATTATCTCCTGAAGAATTGGAAATATTGAAGAAATATATTATACAATGGATTGAAGGAACGATATTTCAAACGAGACACTTTTTCAATAGTGAGGAGAAATATCAAGAATATCTCAGGAAAGCAGTTCCTCCAGATTACAAGGATGTTATTCGAAAATCAGACCAGACGGATTTATCGGAGTATGTATCGAATACTTTGCTTGAATATGGGATTGATCCTTTCTGAAAGGTGAGAATGTTGACTAAATGTGCAAATTGTAAGAGAGAGGTCTCGAACTTGTATATGTTTGAGGAAGACTGGGTTTGCTATAGGTGTATTAATTATTTAGTACGAGAGAGAAATGAGCGATACTATTCTCAATTAAGAGAATCTAAGTGAGGAGAGATAAATATTGAGTAAAAATGGAAAGATTAAGTTGAATTTAAAGCATTATTTGCTACTTTTTATTGGAAAAGAGGGTTTTAAAGGAAATATTCCAAGCATAAGGTTTTGGAGTTTAACACTTCTCATTGTAAATGCTGGAGTAGAGATCGAGATGTTTGATGGACATATTCTAACTGCTAAAGATATCTTTAGAGAAATTGAAGATTTATTTAATGAGATGGGGAAAAAATAATGTCGATAAATGATACTCTTATTTGTTCGCATTGTGGGAAGGAATTTGAACCTTATCTCGCAAATGAGGGATATGTGGATATGCTATGTGAGTGCTGTTGGAAACTATATTATAATAAGTTAGGAAGGAGAATAGAAACGCTACATGAATTAGAATCCGTAATCTATGCTTTACTTCCAGAGTTCAAAGCCAAAATCATTCGAGTTCATGAATTACATAAACCAAACTCTTCAATATTAAAATTATGGATTGAAATCAAAGGAAGTGAGGAAAAAGTATGTTAAACAAATTACTTGGGAGAGAAGTAAATGCTTTATTTTGCTCTAAGTGTATGTCATTTTCTCTAGTTAAAATTGGTGAGAATCAACTTGAGTGTCCTGTTTGTTATAATCATGAAAAACTGTATCTGGAATTCAAAGATGAAATTCCCAATTTAGTCAATACTATAAAATCGCGGTTTAAACTCAACCAAATCGAGAAGTTAAAATATGGAGGTGATGATCCCGATCCTGATCCTGATCTTAGCTCTGGAAGTGTTGCGGATCCAGACAAATCTTCCCAAGAAGATCGTATTCTCAATGCTGCTCGATCCATTCGTATACCAGAATGTAATAAACAACTCTCTTTTCCAGATTTCCTATTACAATTTTACAAACTCAATCTCAA
>Ga0180434_10003008_pt1 | contig 21747 bp, 21 predicted proteins | sample SS_ome_7_FD_132453 | JGI IMG/M metagenome (GOLD analysis project Ga0180434, IMG submission 132453) | Hypersaline lake sediment archaeal communities from the Salton Sea, California, USA - SS_1_D_2 metaG | ecosystem: Environmental > Aquatic > Non-marine Saline and Alkaline > Hypersaline >...
ATCTCGATGTAAGCCTGATCCACCACTTCACCTGTGGCGAGGTCTGTTATGTTGAAGTACACCCTTCCTTCGCTCATTTCGAACGGAAGATCAGCGTAAGCTAGCACATCGTTGGCTGGATCCCCGTCGCCGTTCTTATCTGAAACCGGATTCGTCGATATCCAGCTTTCCCAATATCCCGTGTGGCCTACACCTTTTGAATGTACAGAGTTAACCTCTCGGATTATTGAGGCCGTAAGCTCTTCGAACCTGCCAACGTATTCGGGGACCCACTCATTGCGCATTTCAAGCAGCGCTCCTATCTCTCCCCCGCCCACCTTGATCTGGACTCCGTTGACAATGCCCACATAGGCGTCATCCGTAGTTGAGTCATATCCCGCCTCAAGGGCAATCGCCTTATCACTTGTAACCAGCATGTGCCCTTCATGAAGGATGTTCACCATGTGAAAGTCCGAGGGCACGATTTGCACGTTGATCAACTTTGAAAGCTCTCTGACCGTCTCATCCCGGGCATCAATCAGATTGTTCGGCACTTTGCCCGACGCAGATACTTGGTGAATGTCGCCGTTGAACTGTGCAATTCGTTCCAGAAGTCCATTGACAGCTTTGGTCTGAATGTCCAGTTCATCATCAATGTTATCAGTGAAACTGCCGATTCGTTCGGAAAGACTTCGAATGTTCTCAGCCAGTTTGCCTCCCGCTGTGAGTAGAAGATTGCGTCCAACTGAATCATCAGGCATGTTTGCCAGTTCATTCACAGCAGTGAAGAATTCATTGATCACATCGTGAAGGTTTCCGCTCCCTGCACCATTGAGCATGACCTCCATCTCCACGGACGATCGACTCATTACTTCGGCATACCCAACATTCGATCCTTGAGCCAAGAGCCTCGACTCCACCAACGCATCACGTATGGCCAGAATATTCTTTGCCTCAACGCCTGTGCCGACCATGCCTATTGGGGTGGTGTTTGACAAAGCGGGAGCGAGAGTCACCCTCTGCCTGGAGTAGCCAGGGGTGTTCACATTGGAAATATTCTGTCCGCAGATCTCGATTGCGTATTTGGCGGCCATCAGCCCGCTAAGACCGGCGTTGAAACTTGCCATCGAACCCTCTCCTCAGTAGGTGCCGCTAACCAGAGTGCCATCGACAGATTCTCGCTGCATCTGTCCGGTTTTCTGGTAAGTCGAGCCCTGACGCAACTGTCCAAACACCGCTCCAAGTACTTGGTCCAGTGCTTCCAGCGAACGAGAAATAAGAAACGCATTGCTTTGATGCACCTTATCAAGATCCCCCAGCGTCGTCAGCAGAACAGACCGAATCTCAAGCAGGTCACCAGCAACCTCAGGGTCAATTGCATCTGCTATTTCACGAACAGTAGGACGTTTCTGCATGCCCAACACCCGACCTATTGTCGTCTGCAGCATCTGCCGCTCATTGTCAAGCACAGCGACTTGCTCACACACTTGTTTGCCGTCATCGATCGTTTCGAGAATCCCCGCCGCGTCTGAAGCGACTATCCGAGCCTGCTTCTCCTTCTCAATCTCATATACCTTCCCGTAAACACCTGCCGTGCTACGGAGGTTTTATGTGAGGCTGCGGATGAGTCTTTCCAAGTCTTTCTCTCCGCTCGAAAGGTTCAACTCGTGTTTCGATCCGTTACCTGTCGTGTTCATCACTGCCCTCCGGGGCTGAAACTTCATGTATCGCTCTTTCGGTTTGTCCGCCAAGTTGCTTGCATATCTCTCGAGACAGGCCAGTCTGCTTTGAGCGAGCAATATATTGAGCGAGTGCAACGTCCATCATCTCGAAGTACAATTCCCCAGCCTTGTCTTCTTCGTCGAGTAGTCCGGACTTTGGAATAGACTTGCGCATTTCCTTCAAAAGAGAGGTCAACAGGACAGCCTCAAACTCCTGCGCCGTCTGTTCGAGTCTTTCCTCGCTCTTGATTTCTTTATTGGTGCCACTCCCTTGGAGCTTTGTTGGCATCAAGAAACTCGAGTCAAATGCAACAGGCATTCCCATATTCACAAACTCCTGCGTCCTATTACCTGGCCTACATAATCACCAGCTCTGCATGAAGAGCGCCGGCTTCCTTAATCGCCTGAAAGATCGCGATCATGTCTCTCGGTGTCACTCCCAATGCGTTGAGAGCTTTCGCGATATCCGCAACGTTCACCCCCGACGGCACAAGATGCAGTGCCCCCGGCTGTTCAACCACATTCAACTCCGTTCTCGGCACCGTTGTAGTCTCACCGCGCGAAAATGGCGCCGGCTGTGATACTCCCGGAGTCTCAGTGACAGTGATCGCAAGATTGCCATGCGAAACGGCTACGGTCTCGATCTTGACACATTCTCCGGCCACAATGGTTCCTGTCCGCTCGTTGATTACGATTTTCGCTGCTACATCCGTCTCAACGGTGATCTCTTCCAGACCCGCAATGAATGAAACAAGCCCTTTGCGAATGGAAGTTCCATCCGGAACCTTAACCCACACAGTTGCAGCGTCCTCAGCAAGCGCGCTTTCGGGAAACTTCGCATTTATGGCTTCCACCATGTGCGATGCAGAAGTGAAATCAGGATGACGCAAGGATACCTGGACCCTTCCATCCCACAGCAACGTCACCGGCACCTCTTTCTCGACAAGAGCGCCATTCGGAACGCGACCGGTCGTTGGGTGATTCTTCTGGACCTTAGCCGCCGCGCCTTCTACGCTGAAACCACCTACCGACACCGTCCCCTGTGCCACGGCGTAGACATTTCCATCTGCCCCATACAAAGGCGTTTGGATCAGCACACCGCCCTGAAGGCTGGAAGCATCACCTATTGATGCCACCGTGACATCAATCCTTGTGCCAGGTTTGACGAAAGCGGGAAGGTTGGCTGTCAATGTCACGGCAGCGATATTCCCTGAACTAAGATCCTCCGGGGAAACACTTATCTTCAGTTCTTCGAGCATGTTGCTGGCAATCAACGAGGCAAGAGATGTGCCATCGCCCGTACCATTGAGACCTATAACCAGTCCCTGCCCCAATAGCTGATTGTCCCGAGCACCGCTGAGATCAGCAATGTCTTTGATGCGCGCAGACGCCAGGCCATCGACAGCAAAGGCCAACATAAATACCGTCCACACCACAATCAGAAGAACGCGTTTCATTATCAACAGTCTCCGATCCCTTGGCACATGTGCCACCATAAGTCAGAACGGCCAAATGAAATCAATAACATGCTCACCCCAGCCGCGATTCGAGCTAGTGACGATCGGTCCATCATTCTTATAGCTGATCGTTGCGTCGGCGATTTTCTCGGAAAGAACGGCATTGTCCGCACCGATGTCCCGCGGTCGAACGATCCCTGCAATCGACACAAACCGGCTTTCTCTACCCGTCTGCAATCTACGTGAACCTTCGATCAACAGATTGCCGTTGGGCAGGAGTTCTTTGACCGTCGCCGTTAGCCGAATTACCAGCTTGTCCTTACTCTCGTAGTCTCCACCGCCCTTATGTTCGCGGTTGGACTCCCAGTCCGCGGCTGGCGGCTCGGTCACCGGGCTTTCATATCCGAAAAGTCGGAAAAGGTTCACCTTGAACTTCGTAGAGCTTTCCTTCTTATAGTTTTGATCCTGCTCACTCGATGCAAAGAACTGTTCCTGAATCAGAATCGTTATGACGTCGCCGATCTCACGCGCTTTCGTGTCAGTAAACAGGCTCGTCTCTGTCTTGGTTCCTGCCCAGAGTGAATCAGCCAATGTTTGACCGCTGACAAGACTGGCAAGCAGTATCACAACTAGTGTTACTTGTTTCAGCATTTTGGGTCCTCTTCCGCCCTAGTAAACGACTTCAACGGTTCGTGCGTCTACGATTTTCCCCAAGACTTGGCGCCGTGAGTCAGAGTTCGTCAGAGGAATGACTTCCCCCCTCCGACCGTCTCGCTTTGCCACTCCCTTGGCGGTTACCCATACAGATCCCCTGCTGATCTGCATCGTAACAACATCTCCTCTTCGCATTGCCGGCGGAAACAAAAGCATCCTAGTTGTCAGGACATTCCCCGGCTTGATTACTCTGGCAGCAGTACTATTTTCAATCTGCGACAAATCCTCGACATACGTGTCTCGCATGCGCGCCACATCCACGCTTTCCTCATCAACCATCGACGCAAGAACTGGCTCTCCTCGGTTGATCCCCTGCCTTGCAACCAACACTGCCTTGAAAATCTGCACATCCAGAAGAACGGAAACACGTCGCCACAGCCTTTCTTCCGAACGAATCTCCACAAACACTTGCACCTTGCCACCCTGGACAAGTTCCCCCCTGTTGTTTTGCACAATCATCTCTACTTCCTGGAGACGTGCGGGAACAAGACAATCAGTGGAGATCTTCGACACAGACACAATGACCTCGCCACCGTACTCGGAGACGCGATCAGCAACCCAGTTCTTCGCTTTTTCGCCGATCTCCTTCGAAGTGATTCTTCGCGCGGCAATTGTCACTACCGAGTAGGGAGACCCTGACCAGTTGATTCCGGGAAGTCCGATTTCCGACTGCCTCACGTACGTGCGAATAGTCGCAAGATCGATTCGTCGTGTGCTTCCCGGCCACGGAGCGTTTCCCATGCTCAAAGCGGAGAGTTGAGCGACAAGCCCGTCGGACTCACCGGTCACGTCGGCGATCTCGCCGAGCGTAACACTTGGCCCCTGTACCACGACTTCGTCTTTGATATGCACGTTCACTGCTCCGTCAGCGGCCGCAAGCGCACCACTCAGAGCAACAGTGCAAAAACAAATTGTCAAAACCCACTTCATCAAGCTACTGCTCCACTATCACGTTATGCCGTTGATGGTTGACAACATTTCATCACTTGTCCGAATCGCACGAGAGTTGATCTCATAAGCCCTCTGAGCAAGGATAAGGCCTACAAGTTCTGTTACGGCGTCCACGTTCGACCCTTCAAGAAATCCCTGCATCAGTTCACCCAAGCCGTCAGCTCCGGCTGTGCCGGAAATCGCGGTACCGGATGCAATCGTCTCCTGGTAAAGATTACCGCCCATTGCTTTGAGTCCGGCCGGGTTGATGAAGTCGTGCATCTCAAGCTGCCCGACGTTTGTCATTGTTCCTTCACTGCCAACGAGCACGTTGACGTTCCCGTCAATACCAATGGACACATCTGTCGCATCAGTCGGTATGCTGATACCCGGAGAAATGACATAGCCTTCGTTGTTCACGAGCTGACCACTGCTATTGAGTTTGAATCCTCCGTCCCTGGTGTACGCATACGTCCCATCTGGGAGAGATACGCGAAAGAAGCCTTTGCCCTGAATGGCCACATCAAGTTGGTTGCCCGTGTTTATCGGAGCGCCCTGAGTAAACACCTTCGCTGTCGACGTCACTTTTGACCCACTACCGACCTGAAGACCCGTAGGAATCTCAAACCCTTCGGCCGCCTCCGTGCCAGGCGTCACGAGCATCTCATACAGCAGGTCCTCAAAAGCAACCTGACTCTTCTTGAATCCCGACGTATTGATGTTGGCCAGGTTGTTCGAGATCGTGTCAACAAGAAGCTGCTGACCCTTCATCCCCGTTGCTGAAGTAAATAGTGCTTTGAACATCTATCGCTCCTTTGCTCTCGACTACACCGTCTTCTGGCTCGTGGAAATAAGTTGCTCTGTGCTCTTGTCTATAGACTTCAAGGATCTTTGCGCCGACTCAAGACTGCGCATCGTTGCGATCATTCTGACAACTTCCTCAACCAGATTTACATTGGACTGTTCAAGGTACCCCTGCCGGATCTTGGCGTTTGCGGCATCAGTGGGGACAGCATCCTCAGATTCCGGTGCAAAGAAGGAATAGCCAACGGGATTGAGCTTCACATCATCGTCAAACTGCACGACTCGGAGTGTCCCGAGTGCCAGCGGCACATGAGGCTGGCTACTCTGGTCAATGGCGGTAACGTTGCCTTCAGCGTCAATCTTCAAATTGCTTGCAAGTGCAGGAATCTGAATGGGACCGCCGGTGCCGAGAACTCTCGCACCACTCAGAGTCACTAGCGACCCGTCGCCTGCACGAGCAAATTGACCGTCCCGGGTGTAACGTTCCCCCTCGGCAGTTTGAACAACGAAGAACCCTTTACCATCAATGGCGACACTCAGCGCATCTTCGGTGTAGTTCATGTTGCCGGGGGAGAAGTCGGTCACCACATCGGGAATGTTGACAAGGCTGGGGTCGGGATCTGTCTCGGTGTTGTATTGCTGAAACAACTCAGTAGCGAACGAATCATAGACGGGTCTTTGCCGTTTATAGCCCGTCGTATTTACGTTGGCTAGGTTTCGAGCAATTACCTCCTGGCTTTGGAGGTTGGCTGCCATCGAACTCGCTGCTGAATATAACCCAGAATCCATCAGACCCCTCCTGAGAAAGTCGAACCTTCCTTGGAAAAGCAGCGTCGCCGGATCATGCCGCGCGACACCTCAGAGGGAAAGCAAGTGGCGTGCCAAAAGCCACCAAATCAGATGGATCTGAGTTTAGAGTGTCCTAAGTCGTGTTGTATCCATAGGATATGAATCCCGGGCTATGTAACCGCAACGGCAGCAGCGCCGTGCTTAAGCCGGGATGGAGGGCCTATCTTTCCGGTCGGACGGAAAAGTCTTCCACGTCCTTCCACAAATCTGGAATGCTCAACAAAACCCATTTTCTCATAAAGTGCTCGTGCTGACTGGTTCTCTTCTTCAACTGTCAAGACGATCGTGTCAATCGCGGGAAGGAGGCTGTCAAGGGTCGTAGCGAGACATTCGGCCGCAAGCCCCCCGCGTCTATGACTTGGGTGTGTCACAACGTTGCCAACAACAGCCACACCTTGTTCCTTCGACATGCAGTGAACAGCAGCCGAGGAAATGATATCTTGGCCACTACGCACACCGTAGTAGTTGCCCGACAGCAATTGATAACCGTCAACGCAAAACCGTTCTGCGTGCTGATAGAGTGATTTGATTGCTGGCAGGTCTTTCTGCACCAGTTGCTCAACCATCACTCCGGAAGTCGCTCCACTCTCAATGAAGGCACAAGTGTCTAGTTGCATCCGTACCATCGACCGCTCCTGTTTCCAGCGGTACCGCGAACTCAAAGCCTGTACGTGGTCAAACGGAACGTAGCAAGACACTCGTGGAGGCAACATTGCGAGGTGGGAAAATATTTCCGTTACCCCTTCGGCACTTCCGGCAGTAAGAACAACGCAAGGATCACAACGACAATACAAAACGACAGCAGCTCGCATTTTCCATGCATCGTCGTATGAGGCAACCCATATTGTAAAGTCCTTGTACGGGTCCTCGGTAAGCGATATGTGAAAAGCGTGTCGAGCAGTGTCGTCTTCGAGCAACGGTATCACGTCAGAAGGTGTCTTGAGCATTGAAATCATATTGCGAATCTATAACCTCATCAGGATTTGGCCAATGCACTTGCCTGGCCAGATCACCTGAATACAGACATCTCGCCGCCTCAACAACTGCGTCCATGCCGTGACGCGGCGAAAGACTAATCAGCCGAAATCATGTCGGCTGTGGTTTCTTTTCCAATTACTACCTGACCAGGTTGGCGACTTCCTGGAGCATCTGGTCGGTCGCGGTGATCGTTCGAGCATTCACCTGAAATCCACGCTGTGCGGTGATCATCTTGGTAAACTCAAGAGCGACATCCACGTTGCCGTTTTCCAGTGCACCACTCACGATGGAGCCGGCACTACCAGTCATTGCCCGACCAGGAATCGGGTTTCCGGAGTTCGGCCCGGGCTGATACATGTTTTCACCAGTAGCCCGGAGACCACCGGGGTTGCTGAACGTAACGATTCTGAGGACAGCAATCTCGGTGATCACACCATTTGTATAGATGCCTCGCAGAGTGCCGTCCTTCTGAATGGATACCGTGCTCAGTGTTCCGGCTGCATATCCATCTTGTTCCTCAGCCACTGCATTTGATTGTGTGGCACCGTACTGTGTAAGACCAGCTGTCGGATTCTCCCTGTCCTCGGCGAATATGACATTGACAATCTGGGGCTCTTTAATTCCATTGAAGTCGATATAGATCTGCCCATTGAACGTGTTGTCCAAAACACCATTACTGTCAAAGGTGATATTTGAGATGGTGTCTCTACCAAAAGACGGATCCACAAGGCCTTCCTCGGGGTTAACTGATGCCTTCATCTCCCACTCATTCTCTGACGTTTTCGCGAATACGAATGACAGAGTATGTGCCGCAGCCTGGCTATCGTAGATGACGATCGATGTACTGACTTCTTCGGCATCCCTGCCCACCTGAACAGCTTTGAACGAATGATCGAGGAAATCTATATGGTCTGAAGTTGAAGTCTCCACAGCAAGACCAAGTTCCAACGATGTAATCCCGACCGTGTCCGACGTGAGCGACATATGACCATCAGCGTCAAGACTTGCCGTCGCTCCGGGGAAAGCTGTGTCAATGAACGTAACCAGATCACCGAAGGTTGTGCCGTCATTCGCGGCACCATAAGTGAACACTTCGTTGACAACGGTACCGTCGTAATCCACACCAGTGATCTCGATTTTCTCAGTACCATCCCCCACCCACGTGCCTGGCGGATCGCTGAGATTATTCAGATCTGTTGTCCCTGTAGCCGGGATTGGCACTAGTGGATTTGTGAAGTCAGTGAACTCAAGATTAGTCTGCATAATCTGAGCGAGCGGTGCCTCTGCTTTTGAAGAGAGATTGCCGTTCATCACGACAAAATCAGTCTCCTTACCGGGTGTATTCGAGTTCAATGGGATATTGATAGTCTGGTTTTCAGACCCAAGGACCTTGCGGCCTGTGGCAATCTCAACGAGGTCGGAGTTGGCGTCCACATCGAAGGTTCCCGCCCGTGTATAGTAACTCTCCGCCCCGTCGGTCGTAACGAAAAAGCCTGCTCCCTGAATACCCAAGTCAAATAGTCGTCCCGTGGTGGACAGCGAGCCTTGGGCGAAATCACGCGTAATGGCTGAAGTCTGGACACCAAGCCCCTTCTGAATCGGGTTTGTTCCACCGACCGCCACTGTAGCCTCTGTGCCCATGCTGATAGTCTGGCTCAGCATGTCTGAGAACTGCACAGTAGAAGCCTTGTAGGCGGTCGTGTTCATGTTGGCCAGGTTGTTGCCGACAACCTCAAGCATCAACTGATAACTTCTAAGACCGGATACACCTGCAAGTAATGACGAACTCATCTCATTCTCCTTTAAGAGGAGCTTCAGAACATCAAGGCTGCTGTCACGCTGTGCCTTGTCCCAAACGAACCTCAACAATGGCACTCGGTGAGAGAGAATATTCTCCCGCCAACAGCCGAACTCCCTGCTCAGTCATTTCCACAGCCTGCACAACCGCAGAAATTGCATGATCTGTCTCTGGGTCTGCTCCTGGAGGATAGAAGACAACCTCCCTGCCAAGCAAACTGTTTGCGTAAATCATATCCTGCTGTACCAGCAACTGCTGCTGCATCAGTGCTTCAAAACTCACTCCTTCGTGAGCGCTGATAATGGAGTCCGGAGAAAGATCATACTCTCCTGCAACCAGGCGGACTTCTCCGCCGACAAGCTTTACTGCCTCCACTATCGCATTTGTCAGTTCCTGCGAATCCTCGTCAATGAAACTGACCTGCTGCCCGAGCAGTGTGTTCGCGTACATCAACTCCTGTTTGTGAAGCTCTTCCTGCTGCTGTGACAGCATCGACTCGAAGTTGCTGCCAATGTTTGTGAGCTGCTCCAGCGAGGACAACTGTGATATCTGGCTCATCATCTGGTTGTTGTCCATCGGCTCCATAGGATCCTGATGCTTCAACTGACTGATGAACAGCTTCAGGAACATCTCTTTGTTCATATCGATGCTGGAGCTAATTGGCGTTGTAGACATCTCTTTTTATCCTGTGAAAGACTACTATTCTTTTCTATGCCAACACATTGACCAAGGCATCATCTGACAATTCAACCACGCTTTCTGCTATCGGCATGTCGGGCATTGTTTCCGTGTCGTTTCCATTGAGCATCTCGTCAAACGTCTCGGGCTGGTGGTGCTCCTGCGCCCCACCCTGCCACGTGCCGAGGTGATGGTTGAAGTCCTGGCTTGGCTCGCCGGTCTGCACAATCTCAATACGCACAGATTCCATGTTGCTAGCGGCAAAAGCATTCCGAAGCTGACTCACGCTTCGTTCGAGAAGCTGGCGCGCCTCTGCCGTCTCAGCGGCAACTCGAACGTGTACTTCTTCCATCTGCTGAACAACCCGCAAATGCAACCTGCCCAATTCCGCCGGCCGCAGGCTGACGTCCATCTGCGAACGGTTTGCACGCAACATTACGATCGCGTGGCGAACGATCTCGTCCGTCCCTTGCGGTTCCATCAGAGCAACGGGTCTCGCATTCATGGATGCCTTACCCATGCCAAAGAAATGCTGATCACCCGTTAGCGCCTGCGTCGCAGCCGAGAAGCTGTCCGTGCTGCCCACAGTCTTCACTGACTCAGGGTCCTCACGGATGATTCTCTTTGCCAACTTGCTGAGTGCATCAATTACTCGGACGCCGGGATCGTGTGACCTCCTGTCAAAGCCTTCGGCCTCTTCGCCTGGAGCTTCGTTCTCTTCGGGCACTTCCGAAACGGGATTCGCGGCATTTTGCACTTCCGTTGCGTCCATTTTCGCGGCATTCTGCACTGTATTGGCTTTCTGCACCATACCGGCTTCTTGTGCCGTGTTGGCCTCCTGCGCCGTGTTGGCTTCCTGTGCCGTGCTGGCTTCCTGTGCCGTATTGACTTCCTGTGCCGTGTTGGCTTCCTGTGTTTTGCCAGCTTCTTGCGCCGTGCTGGCTTCCTGCGTATTGCTTGCGAGCACCTTCAGTTCAGCAGCAAGCGTATCGACCTCATTTTTGAGACCAGCGTCCCTACTCTCTTGGCTTTCCGTGACCTGAGCCGTCGCTTCCGTGTCGGGTTCCGATTCAGGTGGCGTCGTATCCGGTATATCTCCTATATCTCCTGTGTCACCGGCACCTCCGGTGTCAATCACTCCGGAATTGGCAAAATGGCTCTTGATGTTCTCCAGGGAATCATCGAAGCCGGTGAGGAACTGCGAAATCTCTTCCAGCGTCTCCGAGAACTCCGCGGCCTCATCCCCCGACAAACCTGACACTGCCTCGTAAAGTGATGTCACGAATGTCTCTGTTGCCTGGATGATCGACTGAATCTTGTCGACTGTTGCTGTTGTATCGTTTTGGAACTCCAGGCGGGCATCATTGATACCTTCTTCAAGAGCGGCGATGTGTTCATCAAACTGCTCAAGCTTTGCTTCGACGATCTGCTGTCGATCTTCGGGAAGTAGGTCAACAATGGTATCCACCAAGTTACGGAAGCTGTCACGGAGAGTACCTACTTCCTCACTGGCGCCATCACTTGCTGTACCGTCGCCTGCTTCAGCAGCTAGTGCTTTTTGGACGCTAGTCTCGCCAGCCAATCCGTTGGCTGCACCTGTTGAAAGCTCTTGCAGGAATGTCAGAAACGACATCTTCGGTCTTTGGCCGCTCCTTGACCTCTCGACCGAAGTGTCGTCTTCCTTCTCATGTACTCCATCGCTCGCGGCATACCTTCCTCTGGTAGCTTCGTCTTTCATCCGCCAATCGTCCGGGCGACGCTGCACATCGCTTGAAACATCCACAGTCTCCGTGGAAATCTTATCGTCGTCGGAACCCAGTCTCCTGCATGAACGGCGTTCTACAGCTTGCTCATGCGCAGCCCGATCAAGAAAGAACTGAAATCCCGCATCCGAGTCTACTCCAGACTTCGAAAACTCAGGTTTACTCTCGACTGCCTTTTGCACCAAGGCCTGTATTATTTGGTTTGCTACCATACTTCCTTCCTTTGTTGGCGACTTCAATCGCCTTGCCTGAGCCTTTTTGATTCGCTCACTCGTGTGTATCGCACATTGCGTGCCAGTTGCCAAAAAAAGCCATAAAAACCGCCCGGTGGCCCTAACGCACTACATATACACGTGTTGCATCGCTACCCGAATGCGAGCTCATAGTGTTGGATAGCAGGCTAGATCTATAACAGGTGAGAAAGTATGCGCCACACTGGGAAGATTCTTCCTAATTCTTCGCCAAACGGAGCGCCTACTGATTGCAGAAATTGGCATTCCACCGTTGAAATGTGATGAGGAACTGCTGTGGGTAGTGCCTGGGCAGTGCTGTACTGGCGGTATGGCGGATGGAGAACTGCTATATTGCTGCCGCTTCGACACAGTCAATAAAGGCAAAGACAACTGTCGGAAATGGATCAAACATCATCAGAACGGAGGATTTTGCGAGCCGTAAGCTTGGCCACTTCTTCCGACAGGACTTCACCGCTCTCTATCATGTTTTTGCCTTCTTCGACCTTTTCTGGTCTGACATCTGGAAGAGCGATGACCTTCTTTGCAAGTCGAGAGATCTTCAGGGCCTCTCGGGCTTCTTCAGATATCTCAACACTGTCACTAGCAGGAGCCTCTTCAGTCTTCGGCTGATGTATGGCTTGCTTCTGTCGTACAGGCCGACCTCCACCAACTTCACTAATCTCCATTTTACTCTGTCTCCATTGTCTCGAGAAAATGATATGAGACAAACTGCGAAAAACGTCTGGGCGATGTAAGTACGATTTTCCAGCCGAAAGCCGAATCCCCTTCCTGCTCTCGCTCATAGTACTGCTTGGCACAACGCCTGACCCCCGGCTCAGAACCATCCACAATCGCGTCCGCCGCCCACAAGACCTTTCCGGTAGTCGCTGATACCAATTGAACCTTTAATCCGAGCCGCGGTGGATCGTAGGGGTCCCAGCTCGTCAGCGTACCCAATAGAAATCCGTCCACGTTCAGTTGCTTCTTCGCTTTCGACAGTGCCTCCAAATCTATCCTTCCGCCATCGGTAATACCCGTGTGCGGCAGAAAAAACGCTGGGGCAGAAGGAGGAAATACCACCTCACACTTGCCTCGCTTCGCCAGCTCATCGGCAAATGTATGACTTATCATGTCAACCGCTTCCTCCGATGAGCCATTGGCATCGAACACTGCAATGGCTACTCGACGAGGCATCTCCATGGCAAGATCGACAGATCTATAGAAATTGATTTCCAGAGGTGGTGACACCAGATTCTGCAGAACCGATACGTACTGCTTCTGACAACCAACAAACACGAGCAACGAAAAACACAAAATGAAAGATAGTCTTTTCATTTCAACTGGGATACTCCGAGTTCTTGCCGAACCTTGCCGATCTTCAGCCGAACAAGATCTTTCTTTGCAGTTATCGCCTCAAGCTGTGCCTGCATCAATTCCTTCTCCAACCTCGTCACTTCTTCTCCGATTGCCACGAGTTCCTCACGACCACGTTCAGACTCCGTCAATTGTACCCGGAGCTTCTCTACGTTTTCCACTTGAAGCTTGACTTTCTCAAGCGCCTTCTTTAGTGCGTTTTCGGCTCTTTCGTGTTTTTCTTGACTAGTCGCGAGTTCCTCTTTGAGAGCTTCCTTTTCTGCCCTCTCTTCTGCGACAATTTTATCAAGCTCTGCATTCCTCTTTTCTAGCTGTTTTACCAGATTTTCGGCGTCGAGCATACGTTCGAGGATTGTAGCTGAATCATCGCCTAAATCAGCAGTGACGGGGCCCCTCTCAAGATAGCCAGTTCCCTGATCATCTTCTCGAGCGGAAGGTGGTGAGTTTTTTGCAACTGGGGGATCAAGACGGACCACGGAAGGAACTGCAGTATTGAATCCAACACATGACAGTGTTACGGCGCAACAAGCTAAGATTGCCATTGCCAGGAGCTTCGCCTGCATTGTGGTTCCCTCCACGGCGGCGCGTTTCCCAAAAAAGCTCACAGAGTGGATTCACCATTCAATAGGGAAATCCACATTCATCCCACATAGTCTCGGCGGATTTTGAAAAGAGTTAACCCATAATTCTACCAACCCAACAAAACGCGATGGGGTAGATCGAGAAACCAAAGCTCCCCCTACGCTGTGTGTCAATCTCGCGGTATCAGCACATGCCAATAGCGCAACTTTTGTCACTATGGTCCGATGATATATGGACAAGATTGTGTGCAATGTCAATCCTGTCCGACGCCATGGAGACTGATATAACTATGGGCACGCCCAGACCTTTCGTCGGAGTGGTGTTGCAGTGTTGTCACGTATATGTCCGGTTGTACGTCAACGCTGCGGGTGATCGGTTCACAGGTTGGTGCCCGAAATGCCTGAAGCAGGTCGAAATCCTGCTGAGCGAGGAAGGGACAACTGACCGTTTCTTTGTGGCTCAGTGAAAGAATTTTCCTGTGGGGCGGCGCAACATTCTATGGCGCAAGCGCCATATTCCGTCCACAGAGTGGTTGCTCCTACAAATCGGCAATGGCAGTGTGCTACAGCGCGTGCACTTATGCGTAGTTACGCGTAATGTCCAGACTCTGTGATACGTCGGCACGGCGTTTGCTTAATCACACTGCGAGGGAAGCCAAGGATTGGCGTTTCCTCGGAAAGGTTTAAGGAATGGCAAAGATCCACATAGTCGACGACGAAGAGTTTGACCTTCGGGCACTTGAAACCGTTCTCAAGGGGGCAGGACACGAGGTCATTGGCTCAATGAGTGCCGAAGAAGCCTTGCCAAAGATTATCGCGTGCCCGCCTGACGCGATATTGCTTGACATCCGACTGCCTGGTATGGACGGTTTCGACATGTGCCGTCGTCTCCGAGAGAATCCCGACACGTTGAATCTGCCTGTGATGTTTATCACAGCTTGGTACACAGACGAGGAAAGCCTCGTGCGTGGGCTAAAGCTGGGCAGCACCGACTACGTCACGAAGCCGGTCCGATCGCGTGAGCTTCTCGCACGCCTCTCAGCTCTCCTAAAAACAAAGGAAATGGTGGAGCACATACGAACAATCTCCCTAAACGATCCGTTGACTGGATTGGCAAATCGCCGATTGTTGATACAGAGGGTTTCCGAGGAAATATCAAGGACCAAACGGGACAACACACCATTCTCTGTCCTGATGATAGACGTAGACCATTTCAAATCGATTAACGATTCCTTTGGACATCAGGCAGGTGATCACGTCCTTCAGAAGGTGGCCAACGTGCTTCGCGAATCTCTACGCAGGGAGGATCTCATCTCACGCTACGGCGGCGACGAGTTCTGCGTGATCATGTGGCCACGCAGATCCGAATCGACAGAGACTGTCGCAGAACGCCTGAGAGCGGCGGTGGAATCGCAACCTGTCCAATTGTCCGAGGTAAGACTGAACGTAACGGTTACGATCGGGGGGATAGCGATCGAGAAGCTGGATGATTCTGTCAAAACAGAACAACTCATCGCCTCCGCAGATAGAGCGCTGTATGAAGCAAAGAGATCCGGCCGCAATCGCATCGCTCTTGCGACGGGATCGGCCATTGGTTTTGGGGATATCGTAGCAGAACAAGCCGTAAGCACTGTGTAGCAGTTGTTCAACTGAACTACCCTGTGCACTGGGGAAAGGAATTCTCATGGCAAGCACGGTAAAACAGAGTTCGAGGAAGTCCGACAAGACGACGACCACCAAGAGACGAAAGACATCTCTGAAAACACGCAACAAAATGGTGGAAAGCAACATGCCTCTTGTGAAGTACGTTTTTGGCAGAATGTCGCTCTTCATTCCAAATCACTTAGGTGCAGAGGATTTGGCGTCCTGCGGCACGATCGGTCTGATGAAAGCTGCTACGGAATATGATCCCACAAATCGCGCTCGCTTCAGCACATACGCGGTACCTAGGATTCGCGGTGCTATTCTGGATGAATTGCGCGCCAGAGACTGGGTGCCTCGTTCGGTGAAGCGGAAGATTCGCCTACTCAATCAGGCCAATGAGCGGTTGGATCGTCGTTTGGCAGGCGCTGTGTCTGAGACCAAGCTCGCAAAGGCAATGAGCGTGTCTCGTCGTCAACTGCACAAGATAATGGCCCTCTCGACACCAGTGAGTTTTGTTTCATTGGAAAACAAGCTTTCAGATTCTGACGACCACGATTCGGTCGCCCTTGCCGATTCACTAGAAAATCCCAAGGCAAAAGAACCTCTCGCTGAACTCGCCGCCAAGGAAGAAGGAGAGTCACTTGGCAAGTCAATCCTCGAACTTCCTGATCCTGACCGTATGGTTGTTACCCTTCACTACTACAAGGGTATGATGCTCAAGGACATCGCTCGCCTTCTGAAGCTGTCCAAAAGCCGTGTGTCTCAGATTCACAAGCACGCGCTTGAACGCCTCCGCCACAAGCTCCGAGTGTTCGAACCGGCCAAGGCAGTGTAAGGCAATCAATCAGAGATGAGATATTCCTCTGATAACTGAACATTGAACAGCATCAGGAGATCTGGTTTTGTTGGTACTGCCTCAGCATGCGAGCAAAGTAAGTGCATAGCGAAACGAATTTGAACTCTGGGACAGGATTTTGTGTATGCTGTCCTATTTCCTCAGAAGAATCACGTGGCAACCGTCAGTGCCTCTGGCGAGACGACCTCACAGCCATCATCGCGATGACCCGCCCCTACCAACGGCAGGGTTACCGTGAACTTGGAACCAACACCAGGCTCGCTCTCAACCTCAATAGTACCGTGGTGCATTTCAACCAATTTCTTTACGATTACAAGACCGAGGCCGGTGCCCATTTCTCCTCCCGTCCCCCTGAGACGTTTACGGTGCATCTCATTGAACAGCTTTGACATTCTTTCCTTCGGAATGCCCAATCCCGTGTCTTGAACAGCGATCTCAATATGATCGTCCTTCTCACACGCTTCCAACGTTACCCTTGCTCCTGCCTCAGAGTACTTCACGGCATTTGATACAAGATTGTTCAGAACTTGAACGAGTCGCTGACCATCAACATCGGCCATCAACATCGTGCCAGGCGTACTCAACTCAAGATCAATCTCTTTACGTTGAGCAATGATCAAGTTTTCGTGGTAACAACGTGCCATCAACGGACCAATGTCCTGTGGTGTAGACGACAGTTCAATACGGCCGGAGCGAATCTTGCTGACATCCAGAAAGTCATTTATCAGATCAAGCGAGGCGTCGGCGGCGGCCCTCATGTGCTCAATCGCCGTGCACTGATCCTTGGTCAGTTCACCCACAGTTCCCTCCAACAATGCTTCGGTGAACATATTGATTGTACACATCGGCCCTCGTACATCGTGAACGACCAAGCCAAGGAACCGGCCCTTCATTTCCACCAATTCCCGGATTTTCTCGGTGCGCCTCTCGACCATGCGCTCAAGGTCTTCCGCGTGATTTGACAGTTCAACCTGCAACCCAGTCAACACGTCGGTCTGAGTCACAAGTCCTATGAGCTTTCCAGTCTCATCGACCACTGGAAAGCGTCGAATCCTCTTCGACCGCATCAAGGCGATTGCTTCTGCAAGCGGCACGTCGGGACGCATACAGACAACTGATGAAGCCATCACTTTTCGAAGTTCAACGTCAGCATCGCTTTCGTTTTTCTGAGCAAGAAGGCGCACGACATCTCTTTCAGTATAGATACCAACGGGATGACCTTGCTCCTCCACAATAATGCAACTGATCCCACGATTTGCCATGCGCTGCCACACTTCCTTGACAGTCGTGTCTTTGCTGACGGTTTCGACGTTTCTCGTCATCACTTCAGAAACGGTGAGGAGTTGTGTCGAGATGCGCTTCTTTCTGTCAGGCATGTATGGTCTTCCTCCAAATGTCGACTAGGGCTACGTTCACTCAAACATCGTGTTACGCCGTCACTTTCCACCCCCTGTATGGGGCAATCCATTGCCGGCGACTTGGTTCAGTTATCGGCGGTGCTGTTCATCTCTTTAGACAAATCAATGTCAACTGTTCTCCACATTTGGTCACGCCGTTCTTGAGTATCTAACTGACAACTATGTGTGTAATCGGCACATCAGAGAGAAGATTAGCAATAGATCACAATTTATGCACGTGGTACGCTATGCAAGTAATTGTGTGGAACGTGATCAGATTGGGATTCGCTCATTAATTGTTGGCCAACGATCAGCGGCTATCTGATAGCGCCCGTCCAAGTCTGACCGCGTCAATCCGGCAAACGCGCATCCTTCAGAGACTCGTTCCCAAGCTTTGCCCCAATGCTTTTTCCCCACATCTTATCCAGTGACAACGCCAATGCTTTCTTCACCATAACAAACCAACGTTGGACAGAACTGAGTTGTGCGTGTAGAATGCCCGTCTTACAGCCACACTGGAGCGCACACGTCCGATCACGTCCGATGTCACATGATTGGCGAAATAGAGAAAGCACACATGGTGGATGAACCTGCAGTCAGATCACTTGATCCGGACCTAGACTATCGACGCCGAACTATGTACGTCGGCGTCACCATCTTCATGATGTCATTGATACAGTACATGGGAATCCTACCGGTCTTTGGCACGGATCTGCTGGACTATCTCGGTATTAATTTAACGCAGTTCGGTGTGCTAATGAGTATGCGCGATATCGGCGGAATAGTACCGGCTCTGTTTGTCGGTTGGATAATAGACAGATGGGGAGCTCGCAGAGCGCTGCGTGTCGGATTGGTTGGATCAGGGGTCTCGCTGCTCATAATCGCTCTCTGTGGTCCCAGATGGAGGCTAATGGGAGCAGGCATCGGAATCTCGATAGTCTTTCTCGTAACACTCGAGATGTCAGGAAGCGTTTTCGCGGTCCAGCTCTTCTCCGAACAGCGTCGTCGCATTTTGTCTCTGACATCCGTCGTGCGCGACATTGTCAACACACTGGTTTCCGCGCTTGGAGAAGGAGGACTGTCTCTGGTGCAGGCTGTACCTGCGATTAGCTTCGCAGCCGTTCTGCATGTTCCCTTTGCAATCCTCGCGGTAGTGTTTCTCGCAAGCAGCACACTCTTCCGGCAGAAGACACAAAGAAAGACCGATAAACCCTGGCAATGGCGTGATCTTCTTATTTCGCCAAGCAGCGTACCACTGATAGTACTGATGTCCATTCATGGGGCCGCCGATGCGACTACTTGCACGTGGATGCCGATATTCCTCAAAAGCAAATCCTTTCAGAATATCTTCATCAGACCTGGATTCGTTATCTCCGCATTCTCAGCTGCTTACGTAATCTCTCGCTTCGCACTGGCACTTTTTCCAGAACGGTTTGGGCGTCGTGCCTTCCTGGTTCTGCCAGGCGTGCTGGGGGGCAGCGTGTTTATTGCCGGGCTTCTATCGCGGAGTCCGATACTCACTCCTTGCAGCTACGTTCTCGGAGCTTTTCTCTGGTCTGTGGAGTACCCAGCACTCTTGGCCCGTCTCGCGGAGGAAGAGAAGCACCGATTCGGTGCGGCAATCGCGGTGTTGACGCTGGGCATATATGGCACCTGTGCAGCTACCAAGTGGCTTATGGGGTTCTTCACGGATAGCTTGGGGGAAGAACGGATGTGGATAGCGATGATTGTCGCTGCCTCAGGCTTTGTGTGCGTTTCAATTGGCTGTACACTGTGGCTTCTGTTTATTGGAAAAGACGAAGAGCAAAATGTCCCTCACACTGCACAGACCAAATCTGCTGATAGACAATGAGAAAAGATGAAAAACAAGTCGCCGTAGTTGATTTCGCTTCCTATGAGGAATCGGTCCCCGATGCGATGAGACAAATCTGTGCCGAGGAAGCTCTATCCGAGCAGAAGCGAGTAATCATCAAGCCCAACTTGCTCAACCTGAGTGAACCTCCCACGACAACAGATGTGCGGTGTGTGGCTGCCGTTGCAAAGTTTTGCAGAGAATGTTGCTCGAGTGCGAAGATCATTGTAGCCGAAGGATCGGGGGGAGCTGACACAAACGAATGTTACCGCAAACTCGGGTATGAAGAGATCATCGGAAAGATGAATATCCCGCTTGTAGATCTTGACCGGGAGCCGACTGTCAAACTCAAGAGCAACCAGGCTACCGTCTTCAAGAACATTTATTTGCCAAAGATTATTCTTGAAGGCTTTCTTATCTCAGTGCCTGTCCTCAAAGACCACACCATCACTGGCGTAACCATCAGCCTGAAGAACCTGGTGGGGCTTCTTCCAGAGAAATATTACAGTGGCTACTGGTCGTACAAGAAGTCGATGATACACAAGGATGATGTGGAAGCGGCCATCGTGGATATCAATCAATACAGACCTATTGACCTGGCTGTCATCGACGCCGCCATTGGACAGGTCGAGAGCCACATGAGCGGGCCGCATGCAGATCCCCCCGTCGCCAAGATCATCGCTGGCACAGATACAATTGAGGTTGACAAGTTAGGTGCTCAGCTTCTTGGCCATGACTGGCGTGATATTGAGCACATCAGGATAGCCGAAGCCAGACTACGTATCTGATCAATCAGAGGCCATATTTCTACAAGCACTAATCAAGACATTCAATGTCGAGTTTGTACAACTTGATTGGGTTGTCGTGAAGAATGGCCTTTGCCCACGATATTGCCCGGTCTTCATCCAAGACACCATCTTCCATCATCTCAGCCAATGAGCGAGCAATGTCGTCACGAGCGACCTCAAGATGGCCGTAGACTGGCTCAACAATCGCGTAGTCCCCGCCAAAACCCAGCACCTTGTTTCGAGGCACCATATCAACATATGTCTTCAGAGCGCGGACTGATATCTCAGGGCTGATCATGTGCGCCCATGCAAAATTGACATAGACATGAGAAAAGTACTTCGCGAGCATACCCGCCTCGGCATACCAGGGCAGACCAATATGGAAGATGTCAAAACGCACGTTTCTGAAGCGGTTGAGGACATTCCACAACGGTCCAGGTCGGCAGTTCTCCAGGTTGTTGTTGTTCATCGCCTGGATGCCAGTGTGGAATACCACCGTCAGATCGAGATCCCCGGCAATCTCGATCAACCGATGCGTGAGATAATCCTGGAGCGGCTTCGTCTTTTCATATCCCAGAGTTGAAGGACGCCATATTGTCTCGTCAGAAATCCTGCTGAAAATCCTTTCGGCATCGGCTGCGGAGGTAGACTCAAAGTCCAACTTGCGGTGATAGGCGAAAGAGAATTTTATTCCCTTCAGACCCTTCTTCTTGTCGGCTGCCAGAATGTCGGACAAAGCTTGCACATATCGCTCTAAGGATGTTGCTGATCGGCCAGTCTCTTTTTCAACGAAACAGACAATGTCCATGCTACTGACTCTGGCAAATTCGGTCACAAACCGCACTGGCGTGAAAAACTCGCGGTCGACTGTCATCCCGCAGTGGTTGATTCCTGTCACAATATTGCAGGCTTCCTTGAGGACCCTCCTGTATAGTCCTGGCTCGTTCGCTGATCTGACTTTTTCCGACAATACCTCAGCATCCTTGAGAGACGTCAGGCAATCCATGTCGTAGAACTTCTTCATCGCCAGATGAGCGCAACGAGCATACGAGCCATCCATAGTATGACGATAGTATGGCTCGAATATCTTCCATTTCTCTTCAACAGACAGATCTGAGTTGAGCTTCTCGACCTCGTCAGGCGTTGCACCGGCGGCAACCATATCGTCCACAGCATAGTGGCTGAAAAGCGTGAAAAAGTCGACATGCTGCCTTAGTCGCTCATCTTCATTTGGCAAGTGCTCGTGTGTGTCAATGACCGGAATGCGAGCGATCTGCTCACGAAGAGAGTGATATTCGGGAACCTTACATTTCATGAAATTTCCTTTCGATTACTACCGAAACGATCACGC
>Ga0180434_10003010_pt1 | contig 21741 bp, 16 predicted proteins | sample SS_ome_7_FD_132453 | JGI IMG/M metagenome (GOLD analysis project Ga0180434, IMG submission 132453) | Hypersaline lake sediment archaeal communities from the Salton Sea, California, USA - SS_1_D_2 metaG | ecosystem: Environmental > Aquatic > Non-marine Saline and Alkaline > Hypersaline >...
AAGAAACCACCAAGACCGAGGAACAGGTCGAAAAGCCCTCCTCTGTCTCGGGGGCGGTCGAATCGTTTTATGAGGAACAGGCTAAGGCTAAAAAGGCCGAGTCCTCCGAGGAAAACGAAGAAGCCCAGGGTTCCGACAAAGAAACCCCGTCCGAAAAGGAAGCCAAAACGGGGAAGGCCGAGGAAGAGTCTGGAGCCGAAGAGACCGGCGCCAAAGAACCCAAGTTTTTCATCGTCGATGCGGAAGGGAAACTCCGAGTCCCTGCGGTTTTCAAAAGCGGGGAGAAGGACTATTTCCCGGATAAGCCGGAAGACGTGATCACTTGGAGTCAACTGGGCATCCGGGGGAATGAACGGCTCGAAGAGCTCAACCAGCGGGAAACGCAACTGCGCCAGGCCGCGGGTATGCTGCAGGAGATCATCGAGGCGAAAGAGCAAGGACGGCTCATCATCAAGCCCTCCGGTTCGCCCTCCGAGACGCCAACCGGCGAATCGGAACAGGCGGAGGAATCGGAAGAGGAAGACGAAGAGCTGGAATTCGCCGATCCCGAGGTCAAGGGTCTCCACAAGGAAATGAAGGGCCTCAAGAAGATGGTCTCTGATCTTGTGGAGGAAAACAAGAAGCTGAAAAGCGAGCGCCTGGCCGAAAAGGTCTCAGCGGGAGAAGCCGCCCTCAACAAGGCCGTCGAGGAGCAAGTGGAGAAGTATCCTTTCGTCAAAGACGCCGAGGGGAAAATCCGCAGCTTTGTGTACGATCTCCTGGCGAAAGTCGAGGGGGGGCGTCCCAAGTACGACGTGGCCGAAGCGTGCCGGCTGACCCATGAAGCGGTGAAGGCCGATCTCGAAATTCTCAAGGAAAAGGATCCGGGCCAGGGAAAGCTGACTCAGGAGCAGAAGGAAGAAGCGATCAAGGAATACCTGGCGAAGAAGGGCAAAGAGGAGTCGGCTCCTGTTACCAAACCGGGCGACGGCTCCGCTGGCAGCCCCCCCAAAGAACCGGAGACATATGATTCTCCGAGGGAGGCGGCGGCCGCGGCCTTCGAGAAAATCCGGGCTTCCAGAAAGGCGGGGGGAAAATCATGAACTAAGGAGAGACTATTATGCTCACAATAACGGAACAAGAGCTGCTTTTTCACGAACATCTCTCTCCGACCCTGACCAGACTCTTCAAGGAGAACTCGAAGGGCTGGGGAGATTTCAAGCGCAGCGACAAGCTGGTGTTGGGCGGCCGGGCCGCGAAGCAGCGGGTTCACACCAAAGCGTCCCAGGCTACCGGAGCGCGGTCGCATTCCGGATATCCGACCGCCCAGGCCGGTGAAGTCAAAGAGGCCCTGATCTACCTGAAACGGGCTCAGATGTTCCAGATGGGTTTTGATGGGTTCGCCCTGGAATCCGCTCGAAAATCGGGGGCTTTGATGTCCCCGGAGGAGTTCGAGCAGAAAGGGCTGTTCGTCAACGTCCAGGACGACATGAGTCGGCAGATTTTCGGAGACGGGGCCGGACGGCTCGCGGTCTGTAACGGGGCCGGGTCCACCACCAAGACCCTGGTCGTGGACCATCCCTGGTTCGCCCAGGCCACCATCTTTCTCAAACCCGGCATGTTGATCGACATCTACAAGTCCGACGGCACAAAAGAGGTGGACAGCGCGGAGATCGACACCGTGGATTCCGACACCCAGGTGACTCTGCTGACGGATGAAAGCTGGTCGGACAACTCCTACGTGCGGCGGGAGGACACCTATGCCGCATCCCTGGTTCCCGGAGTCGGAGAGATGATGGGGATCATGGGTTTCTGTTCAAATGCGGATCCCCCGGGACTCCACAGCGCCGGCCTCCAGAACCTTCCTGTGGCGACCTATCCCATGTGGAAAGCCACCGTGGACACCGCTTCCAGCCCCCGTCCGTTCACCGACGACCTGGTGTGGTCGGTTCTCGACAAGGATTGGGTGGATGCGGATGTACTCTTCATCACCCGAAAAATCCGCCGGGTGTGGCTGGCCTACCTGAAAAACTTCGGCAACTTCGATCTCGCCAAAAGCAGCGTGAAATGGGGCAAATGGGAAGGCGTCCCGTTCTACCATGACGGCAAAATCTTCCCCATGATCCCGGACAAGTTCATCCCGGACGGTCATGTCCTCGGCGTGAACAAAGGGGACATCACCATTTTCTGCACGGACCAGAACGCCGAAGTCACTTTCGAGCAGGGAACCGCCGGCGGGTATCTCCAGAAGGTCGCCGACAAGAACGAGTTCGTGGTCGAGGGCCACATCTTCGCCAACGCTGGAATCAGCAACAGGCGGCTCTTTTTCAAGATCGACAAGATCGAGGAGCCGAGCTGACGACGGTATGAGGGCCAGAGGGGGCTTGCCCCCCTCATGGCCCTCTTTCTGGAGAAAACAATGAAACCGGAAAAATGGTTTCTGCGGGAGCTGCGGCTTATCCATCCCCGGCTGTTCCCCGTCTACATGCAGAAGTTCAAGAAGTGGTTCATCGTCGGGCCGGCCCCGAGGCGGGCTCTCGGCGTGACCGAATATGACCCGGTATCGGGGAAGCATTACCGGGTTTTCGACATCGTGGAGGAAGATCCTCAGATCAAGAACAACTATGCCCTTGAAGGCACGGGGCGCCCTGTCCCCCTCAACGCCAAGGTCCTGAAAGCCCTGCGATATCGGAGATATGCTCCGATCGCCCGATTCCCCCTCAGCGTTTATCTCAAGCTCGTTGATATCTCGGATCAGATGGGGGCCAGGGATGCGGAGGAAGACCTGAAATGGGCGCAGACGGAATTCTGGCGGTGGTGGAGCCGGCATCGAACGCGGGAGATTTTTTCCTAAACGGAGGACATTATGCCCAAGAACCTTTATTCGCGGCAAGAGCTGGAACAGCACCGGGGCTTCAAGGTCAAGCTGGCCGACATCACCTTCGATGGGGGCGAGGCGACCAGCGGCGACACCAAGACCGACTTCCTGGATGTTCGCCAGTTCAAAGAGGGCAGCTTTTACCTGGTCGGTGACTCGATCGCCGGGACCACCAAGGAACTCGACGTGAAGGTTGAAGAGCTGATCCCGGGCCAGGCCGACAACTGGCTGGCCCTGGTGACATTCACCCAGCTCACAGCAGACGGCCAGGAGAAGAAGGACGTGGCCGCCAACCTCGGGGCCAAGATCGCTGTTACCTACACCTGCAACGCCGCCACCACCGGCCACTTCGAGGTGTGGGCGGTGCTGAAAATCTGACACCCCCAACGATGGGGCGGAGGATGGGTCCGCCCGTCCTCTGCCCCGGTATCTCAGGGAGGACAACATGCGTAAAGCATCAATACTTGCGCTTCTCCTGGGGCTGATTCTCGCGCTGCCGACTTCGGGGTCGATCGGGAGGACGTTTACGTTTCTCGGAACCGCGGTGAACGTGAGCGCGGGAGGCAACTGGACGAACGGCGGGGGCGGCGTCAGCTCCACGGAGCCGGACCTGACCTATGAGGTGAACGAGGGCTCGATCATGGTCACTTTCACCCGATCCGCCGGGACCACCGACACGGTTGATTTCTGGTTCCAGGTCCACAATGGAATCGCCTGGTCCACTACGGCCTTTCTAAAAGTCCAAATCGCCACGAATTCCCCGGCGGACACCAACGTGGTCCGGGACTGCGGGACGATTATCCAGCTCCAGGGAATCAAGAAGATTCGCCTTTACAAGATTGAAAACACGGACAGCTCGAACAACGTCACCGATTGTAACGCCTACCTGGTATTGAAGAACAGGTAAGCGGGGAGGGGACATGAAACGCCTTATCCCTCTCATCCTCGCCCTGTTCCTGACCGTCCCCGTCCTGGCGACCACTTACTACGTGGACGCCACCGACGGGAACGACGGCAACTCGGGGACGACAACCGGCCAGGCCTGGAAGACCATCGGGAAGGTCAATTCCATGATGGGGTCTTTCAGTCCCGGGGACAGCATCCTTTTCCAGCGGGGGGAAACCTGGTCGAACCAGACCCTTGATATTTCCTGCTCCGGAACGTCCGGGAACCTGATTACCTTCGGGGACTACGGGACCGGAGACAAGCCGGTTTTCACCGGGGCTTCATCCGGGATCCTGTTCAACGGCGGCGAAGAATATATCGCCGTCGAGGACATCAAGATCCAGAATATCGGCGGTGTGGGGATCGCCCTCTACAACCAAGTTGCCAGCTACATCTACCTTGACCGGCTGGATTTGGTCAATATCGGTGGGAACGGGATCTATGGCTGTAAGTTCAGCTATTTCTACATCCGCGACTGCACGATCACAACGACCGGGGTAGGGGGGATCACCATCTACGGTTCGGAGACCGATAAGGCGAACCACGGCTGGATTTCGGGATGCACGGTTGACGGCGCCGATACCGACGGAATCAATATCCACCGGGATGATTCCCTGAATTCTTTGGGTGACTATTGGTACGTCGGAGACAACATCGTCAAGAATTCCGGCGAAAACGCCTTTGATTTCACCAGCGGGAAATATGCCCTTGTTATCGACAACGAGTTCTACGGAAGCTATGACGATGGGACTCTGATCGGGCAAGGCTCGGATGATGAGGCCCGGTATGTCTGGCTGATCAACAACTACACTCACGACCACACCGGGGCTCCTAACTGCTGGAGCTTCTATCTCGGCGGGGCGAAAGACATCTATGGTATCGCCAACATCATGTACAACTCGGAGGACGGCCCCCTGAACACCGGAGGGGGGACGGGATACGCATACAGTCAATACTGGTACAACAACACCATGGTGATGGGGGCCAAAAACACCTCGGCCGACCACATCATGAATATCACCTCCGCTTTCCAGACGGTTTTCCACTTCAAGAACAACATCTGCCAGACCATCTCCTCGGCGTCAGATATTTACGGGCCGTATCTCTATGGCGGCGCCACGGACAACTATGACGATATCCAGGGGGATTTTGATTATAACTACTACTACAACCCGGGATCAGGGGACATCATTTTCCGGGATGCGGATACCTATCCGCTGACGTTCGCCCAATGGAAAGCCCGGAGCGGGTCTCCGGACCCGAACTCCGTCCACGGCACGGATCCGGAGCTGACGGATTTCATCCCGGATTCCGGATCCCCGGTGATTGACTCGGGGACCTGGATCACCACGGTCAACGGGAATTTCTCGAACCAGACCAACATCACCCTCGATGATGCCACGGTGTTTCATGACACCTGGGGCGGATTTCTCGACTCCGGCATGACCCTCATGTTCGAGGGCGACTCTACAGAATATGAGGTGACCGCCGTCAACTACGGCACCGAGGTCGTGACCCTTGACCAGGCAGTCACGGTCTCCGACGGCGACGGCGTTCATTGGAAATACAAGGGATCGGGTCCGGATATTGGGGCGAAGGAATACGACTCGGGAACCCCGGCTGTCACCTTTGCTTCGACTCCCTATTCGATCTCGGAGAGCGGGGGACAAAAGACGATCACGGTTTCGATCTCGGAGGCCCCCAGCGGGGTCACGGCATCGGTGGATTATGCTACCAGCGACGGATCCGCCGAAGCCGGATCCGATTATACCGCCACGAACGACACCCTGAGCTGGACCAGCGGGGACGGGGACAACAAGACCTTCAACATCACCATCACTTCGGACGGAACTCCGGAGGATGATGAGACTATCGTTATCACCCTGTCGAACCCCGTCAACTGCACGATCAGCGGGACGAACCCGGTCAACTGCACGATCCTGGACGACGACGAGCCTCCGACGGTCTCTTTCTCAGCGGCGAATTTTAATGCCGGTGAAGGGGACGGCCAGGCCACTATCACGGTCAATATATCCGACGCTCCGGATGGATTCACGGCGACCGTGGACTATGCGACCTCGAACGGGACGGCGGAGTCCGGGACCGACTACACGGCCACAAATGACACCCTCTCCTGGACTTCCGGACAATCTTCTCCGAAGAGCTTCAATGTTTCGATCACAGAGGACGGGCAGCAGGAGTCCGATGAGACGGTCAACCTGACCCTTTCCAATCCTTCCAACTGTACGATTACCGGCACGAACCCGGCGACACTGACCATTCTGGACAACGACTCTGGCGGCGGGGGCGGCAGCGGATCCTACGGTGGGAGGACGCACTATAAGCCGGTAACGATCCAACATGCTTATATCGACGGAGACCTGACAAACGTCCTGGCCCTGGTCAAGATCGACAGCGACTCGGATATCGGCGGTCGATGCCAAGCCGACATGGACGACGTGACTTTTTTCCTCTCGGACGGGGAAACGCAGCTCGATCACAGCCCTCCGTTTGGAGTGAGTGTCGGAGGGGGGAGCGCGTCAGCCTTTTATTGGGTGGAGTGCAGTCCGACGGCCTCTGCCGGCCTGGAGATTCATTGTGCCTATGGGGATGAATCAGCCACCGGGGATGGCGCCTGGGCGGATATTCTTCCGACCGCCTACAAGATATTTTGTCTGTTCGATGAAAACACCGGATCCACCGCGGACGACAAGACAGCGAACGAGAACGATCCGACCTATTCCGGATCCTTGCCGGCGCAGGTTTCCGGGATCGAGCATTACGCTCAAAGCCTGGATGGGACCGGAGACTCGATCGACTGGTCGGCGGGGGAGCCGGTGGACCTGGATGAGAGCTGGACCTTCTCCATGTTCGTGTATTGGGATTCCCTGGCGTCTCAGAGATATTTTCTCAACGCAAAGTCCGGGGGTGGGGCGCAAGGTCTTATAAGCTACATCAAGACCGACGGCCAGTTCAACTTCACTTACACCGACTCCGACGGGGACCATTACATATACGGCGACACCGTAACGGCTGCCCAATGGTTCCACCAGGCCTGGATTAAGTCGGGATCGACGATCACCGAATATCGAAACGGCGTCTCTACCGAGGAGTCTTGCAGCGGATGTGATCATACCTTGACCAACAGCGACAACCTCACCCTTGGGGAGTACGCGGGGACCAGGAATTTCTCCGGGGACATCCAGTTTTTTATCGCCTACCAGGGAGACCTGGGGGCCAACTGGCTGAAATTTCACTATCGAAACGTCAGCGAGGCGGACAATGAGCTGACCTGGGATTCGGAATCGGAAGTGCCGTCCGAAGAGGAAGAAGAAACAACCGGGGGACGAAAGAAGCCCGAGAAAAAACCGACCAAGAAGCCGGTGAAAAAGCCGGTGAAGAAATAGGAGGACCGATGAGCAAACGAAAGCGGCTCAAATTTGGGATGATCGCTTTTTTCACGATCTGCGGGATTGCGGTCCTGAAAAATTGGCTGCCGGGGATCTCGGAAACCCTGGTGATAACCGGGGCGGTTCCAGTCCTCAGCTACATCCTGGGAGATACCTTTCGGCCCAGCAAGGAGTAAGGCATGATCAGACAAAAGCTGCGGCGTCGGATCCGGCTTTATGCGGATGAGCTGGACGAGGCCCCCCAGGGCCTTTTCGACAATGACGATCTCAACGACATGATCAACACCGCCCAGGAAGTCGTCGAGCTGATCCTGCAGCCGTTTATCCCCTGGTATTTTCGGGGGACGAAGCTGATCAGCCTCACGGTCAACAAGTCCTCGTACAGCATCACATCGGATCTCAGTATCTCCGATCTTCTGATCTTCGAGAATATCCTTCACAACAAGGCGGACCAGAAGCCTTTCCCGCTTCGCTTCTGTATGTCTCCGGAAGAGCTGGCGGATATCGGAATCTCGGTCGGACAGACCGGGGCTCCGAGGGCATGGGGATACGAGGACAGGGACAACATCTGGATTGCCCCGACGCCGGCGGCCACGGAGAGCAACCGGCTGAGAGGGGTGTATTCCAAGAAGGTTCCGGATCTCAATCATGATACCAGCGACGCGGGTTCGGACGTGGCGACACCCCATCTTCCCCCGAGTCTTCATGTCCTGATCGCCATCCAGGTGGTGATGGACTGGTTCATCCGGGACGAGCGGGGGTCGGACATGGCCCGGATGCAGGGGCTTTTCAACTCGAAGATGGAAAGTGGTCTTCGGACCCTTTCCGCAAAACAGGGGTTCACCACCGGCCGGCTGCTGGGCGGCGGAAGGATTTATCGAGAGACGGAGTGACGATGGCCTGGAACAAGAAAGAATTCGACGATATGGGCGGCGGTCTCTATCAGGACATGGACCTCAGCCCGAATGATCTCAAGTGGTGCCATATCTGTAATAATTGGAAGCCTCAGCCCGATAAGAAGTCGAAGTTCCGACGCCCCGGCTATCAAGTATTCGGTGACGACTATGACTTCGGCGGAAAGAAGGTTCTCGGGATGAAAGGAAGATCGACCGGGGATGATGTCGATATCCTGGTCGCTCTGGAGGACAGCATCCGCCGAAAGGCCGGGGGAGAATGGGAAGTGCTGTTCTCCCCGGCTGAAACCATCGACCAGCCGCCTCAATTTTTGGATTGGCGTGGGCTGATCCTGATCTCCGGGTATGAAAAACTGATCACCGTCAAGGACGATGAGGCTTTCTATTCCGGGATCGAGGCCCCGACCTCCGCTCCGACGGTGAAGGTCCAGTCCGCCAGCACCGGGAACAAAGAGCTGGAGTATCCGGCGTCCAACCAGGACCAGTTGGGAGAGCTGCGGAAATCGAACAGCCAGGTTCTCCTGGCTCAATCCTTCAAATCGACCGAGGCCTTTGAAGTCAGCAAGGTGGTCTTGAAGCTGAAAAAGATCGGAGCGCCGACCGGAAACCTGTGGGTCGAAATCCATAGCTCCCAGGTAGGGACCAGCGAATCCGCAGGGGCCTCTTCCAATATCGTCGGAGACGAGTCGGACACCATCGGCGCCAATTCAGTCGGGGCCGTCTCTTTCGGATCCTATGAGTTTGAATTCAGCGGAACCAAGCCAGCTCTTTCCGCCAACACAACTTATTATCTCGTCGTCTATGGGGCCTATACCGTCAGCACGTCGAATTTCATTGTGGTGGGGTTCGACACATCCGACCCGACCTACACCAAAGGGAAATACTGGAAGATCAACAATTCCCTGGACTGGTCGGGGGATTCGACCGTGGACATGGTTTTCGAGATCTACGGAGAGGGGACGACAAGCGGGGAGCTGGAGGCGTTCGGAGCGCGGGATCCGGGAAACGCCGCCCCCCTGCGGGATGATTCGGCGCGGACGATGCTTGCTCAGAGCTTCAAATTGTCCTGTGATGCGGAGATCTCCAGCGTCCATGTATCGCTGCGGAAGTATTGTCAACAGGTGGATCCATATAGCAAAATCTGTCCCGGGGGGAATCTTTGGGTCGAGATTCATAGTTCCCAGGCGGGGACCTCGGGGACGAAAAACACTTCGACCAATATTGTCGGCCAGGCTTCGGTTGACATCGACTGCAATTCCATAGGTGAGGGGGGACCGGCGTTTTACGAGTTTTCCTTCAACGGCACGAAACCCTCCCTTTCAGCCAATACGACATACTACCTGGTTCTATATGGAGATTTTACCGGAGCCCAGGAAATCCATATACGGTGGATGCTGTCTTCCGGATACTCGGACGGCCAGAATTTCGAGATCAATGGTTCTATGGCCTGGTCGGGAAAAGCATACGACCATTCCTTCAAGATCTATGGAACCGGGACGGCGGAAGAGGTCAAGGCCGGTTATGATTTCGGGAACCTGGACGATATTCATGAACTCCGGGATCACAACACGACAACGCTTCTGGCGCAGAGCTTTGTCGCCCCAAGATCCGGGGAAGTGACCAGCTTAAAGCTCTACCTGAGCAAAGTGGGGGCTCCGGCGGGGGACCTGTGGGCGGAGATCCATTCTGCCCAGGGAGGGACATCCGGGACCAAGAACACCTCGGCCAACATCCTCGGTCAGGGATCGGATGATGTGGCGATCACCGGGCTCTCGGCCTTTCCGACCTATGGCTGGGTGACGTTCACTTTCAGCGGAACGAAACCGGACCTGACCGTGGGGAACACCTATTACATCGTCCTCTACGGAACATACTCCGTCAGCTCGTCGGTGTATGTCCGGGCCGGGATGGACAAATCGAACCCGACCTTTGAAAACGGTTCCCGGTGGGCGATCAATGCCAGCTATGGCTGGACGGAGGAAGCCCATATCGACATGCTTTTCGAGCTTTACATGGCCCCCAGCACTTTGGTGGGGGACTATATGTTTGCCGTGAGCTTCATCCGCGGGGGGAACTATCCCTGCGAGAGCAACCCGTCTCCTATCTCGGAGAAGGTCACAATCGCTTCGGGCGAGGAATTCAAGCTGGAGAACATCCCCATCTCGGAGGAGCCGGAAGTCACCGGCCGGCGGCTGTGGAGGGTAAAGGCGAACGGGGCGGTTCTGTACTGGCTGAATGACCTCGAAGACAATTCCACCACGGAATATGTGGACGGCATGGAGGACGGCTCCCTGGGGGACGAGGTGAGCTACGAGAATTATCCTCCGCCTATCGGGACCACGATCGAATATTGGGATGAGCGGCTGTGGGTGGCCGGGGTTCCGGATCACCCGGAGTCTATTTTCCGGTCGGGCCTGGGGACTCCGGAGCAATTCCCCTCGTATGCCACCAGCCGGGTTCCGCTCCAGGGTGGGAACGCCGGCCAGGGCATCAGGCTGAAGAAGTTTCAGGGGAACCTGTATGTCTTGGAAAGCAAGGGGATATGGATGGTTCGACAGATCGGGACCGATTCCTACAAGCTGGATTTGGTAGTGGAGAACATCGGCACCCGATCTCCGGCGAGCGTCGGAGTGTGCAACAAGGGAAAGGAAATGATTTTCTTTTCCGACAGCAAAAAGATCGAGTTGTTCAACGGATACCAGCTCACCACCCCCAAGAATTTGTCGAACAAGATCAAGCGGCTGCTGGATGGGATCGACGAAGAGAACCTTCCCTTCATATCAGGGGCGGATTATCCGGATGCCGGGGAATACCGAATGACCATCACCAACGTTGACGATGGAGCCTCAGAATTCAAGTACATCTTGGTTTACGACTATATCAATCAGGAATTTTACCTGGAAAACATCGGGGGTTATCGGTTCAGTTCGGCCAATCTGGTGGATACTTCTCTCAAGAAAAAGAAATTCATCCTCGGGACTCAAGACGGGGAGCTGCTGGTCTCGGACTCATCGGCGGTCAAGGATGCTGGGTCTTATTACATTGTGGCCGACTTCCAAACGGGGTGGTATGGATCCCCGGTCAGAACTACTCTTCGGAAAATTTTCTTGAACTATATCTTGCCGGAGGGAAAGCGGATCACGATGTATGTCTATCGGGACTTCGAGACGGATCCATCGTTCAATATTTTCCTGGACGGGAACACCCAAGGGGGGAACCCCGAAGGGATCCGGGATGTGATCCAGGAAGAGATCCGGATCGGATTGAAGGGAAGTCATTTCTCGTTCCGGTTCATCAACGCCGATTTTTCGGATCGGGTTGGGGTTCTCGGAATGACGCTGATATTCCGGCAGTCGAGGGCAAAATATAAGGTCCCAGGAGAATGATCATGGATAGGGAAGAGATCAGGGCTATCGTTCGGGAGGTCCTGGAAGAGGTCCTGGAGGCCCGGATCCGGGAGATCCTGGAGAAGGAAAACCTGTCCCACCTTGCCGACCTGTTCTCGCGGGAACACGATCCGATCCGGGGGACGCATAAGGATATGGACGGAGGCTGATATGGGAAGAGACCGAAAAGAAATCCTGGCCCTCCCGAAGTATGAGGAATATGCGATTCACTTCATGGGGCTGCCGGGATGGATCTACCGGAACATCGATGATAAGCCGGATGAGGTCCAACACCAGTTGAATTGGCTGGTCCGGCGGGTCCGGGAGATGGGGGCGAGATATCTTCGGACCTTCCTCATGAACGGCTCTCGGAAAGCCTCCGAAAAATACATGATGGACTGCCTCCCCTGGAAGCTCAAGAAAACAGCCGGCGGATTGAAGACAGATTTCAAATCGCACAACGAGAAATTTTTCGAGGTCATTGACCTGATCGAGAAGACTTGCAAGTACTGGCAGATCCAGCACCGCCCGACCATGCTCATGGATCGGTACAACTACGATGTTTTCCGGGAGGTCGGATTCTGGAGCCCCAAGGGGCTGGAGCTCCAACAGCACTATTTCATTGATGTCCTGGAGCGGCAGAAGAAGCACCGGGCGAAGAATTTCAAGCCGACCTTCGAGATCATGAACGAGCCGTTTCATCACGGAAGCTGGGAATTCGGGGCCAAGATCGCGGATCACCACCTGGCCCTTTTCCGGGCCGTGGAGGATCTGACCAGGATCGACCGGGTGTGGACCTGCTCCGGAACCTCCGAGTTCGCCCATGCTCAACTGGTGGAGCCCCAATGGTTCGCCAGCCTGGGACGCTGGCTGGGATCCGAGGAATTCAGAAGCCGGAAGATCAAACCTGAATGGCATGGAGTGTCAACGCTTCAAACACTTTTTCGAGCGGATTTTGAAAAGGGCGTGGGGTCTGGCTGGCGCCATCAATGCTACAACGAAGACGGATCGGATGATGGCTCTTACCGGCCAATCCCGTGGACTGATCACCGGCTGGCGAACCGCCGAGAGCTTTTTGACATGCTCTGGTATGCAATCCGGGAATCCAGGAAGCATCGAAAGAAATTCTACTTCACCGCCTTTGCTATGGACTGCCTGAAACAGGATCCGAAAGACGGGGTGGCGAAAGAGGAATTTTGGGATATTCCTGGTTTCAAATGGAGCCGGTATGCGGCCTATAAAGCCGTGAGGGAGGAGCTGCGTGTCTGATTATGTCCCCGGAGCCCACATCCTGTGGAACGAATTTTCGTGCCACCATTGTGGGGCTCTGCCGCCGGATTTCCGGAAGGAAGGGGAGATCACCTACCAGTACCGGCTCCTGTTTGAGATCTTCGAGGCCGCCCGGGAGCTGTACTGGAAACAATTCCCAGGATCCGGGCTTCCGATATCCTCTTTTTACCGATGCACGGATCACCAGATGAAACTCTATTTGACCAAGAAGAGCAGCACACCGTATTCGGTCCATGTCTTCGGCCTGGCGATAGATGTCCAACCGCGAGAGAAGAAAAGGGGATGCCTGGCCCTGGTGAAGATTTTAAAGAAACTGCCGTTCGATCTTCGGATCGGGTGGAAGGACTATCTCGAGAAGCCCTGGCCGTGGGTTCATTTCGACATCGGATACATAATCGAACCGAGATACAGCGGGATGCTGAGAAAGGGGGCGGAATGGTGAAGGTGAGTAACTGGAAGCGACTCGGGATCGGGGTTCTGGCCCTGACCGTGATCGTGGCCCTTGGATACATATGGAGGAGTTGCAATGAAGCCTCGGAGCGACGGATTTCAGAGCTGCAAGGACGATATGACGCACTTGCGGCGGAGGCGTCCGCGGAGAAAAAAGAAGCGGAGCGGATCATTCAGGCAAAGGAGACGGAGATAGCCGAACTCGATGTCAGGCTCCAGGAGAAAGAGTCGGTCATGTCCGGGATGAATGAAAAGCTCCAGGCCAAACAAGCGGAGATCGTGGAGTTGGCGGATCAGTTTGAAACCCTGACCACCACGGAGGCCAAGCTGGTGAACATGACCCGGCAACGGGACACATGGAAGGACAAGTTTTCCCTGGCCATCAAAGAGAGGGATAAAGCACTCGAAATGGTGGGAATATGGAAGCTAAAGTACGAATCCCAGGCGGAGATTTCCAATCAACTAAAAATTCAACTGGCCAACGAAACTCGGCTCCTGGAGGTCTCCCGGGAATTGAACGTCCAGCAAGGCCGGCAGATCAAGCGGATGAAGTTCAAGTTTACCCTGAAAACAATTTTTTATAACGCTGCCAGCTTCGGGCTCGGCTATATTTTAGGTGACGGCTGATGCAGATAGACATGGATCTTTTGAAAACCGTGATATCGGTCGTCGCCGTTTTGGGAGGTGCTGTTTTGGCGTCACTCAAGATTATAAATCGGTTGACCAATGGAAAGAATGGGAACAAAACGAAGCCTGGGGATGCCCCGGTTTGCCGGGAACACGAAAAGGCGATCACGGAGCTGGGGACCCTCATGAAGGTGGTGCGGGACGAGACCATCCCGAAGATGGAGAGCAACCTGAAAGATCACATCGACATAGCGGTCAAGGGCTTGGAAAAAAGCATCAACGGGCATAGGAGGCGATAATGAGCATTTTAACACCAGGGACTCAGACCCCCAAGCTGATAGGGGACGCGGCGGCCGGGGCAGCGGGAGCGGCCGGGACCGGAGGGCTTTCCCTGTCCTGGGAACTCCTGATCCCGATCGTGTACTCGCTGTTGTCTTCGTCCGGGCTTTTGGGCGGGGGCCAGCCGAGTTTCGACGACAGGATGGATAACGCCCGGGAGCTGCAACTGCTCCTTCGACAGCTCGGAATCGACAAGGGATATCAGAGTCCTTACACAGGCACGATGGACAAAACGGTGATGCAAGCCGTTCTGAACAACATGCAGCGGCTCGGGAATTGGGGCTGGCCGTCGGGAATGTCGATGGACACCAGCTATCTCAGCAACGCCCTGGGTGATATCGGAGGGGGTTCCACCAGGCGAATAAAACGATAGGGAGGGCATCATGGCCGAGGTCTACTGCTGCAAGAAACTGATCAACGGGGAAATCAAGAAGTATATGTCCCACAAGCCGTGCCGCGAGATCGGCGCGGTTAAGTGTTCCGACCCCGATCCCCAGCCGGGGACTCCCGGGGCCGGCGGTGATCAGGATGTGATGTATGTCCCGGCCGATCAACAATGTCCCGAGGGATACAACGACGCCGGGGTGATCGACGAGGAGAAACGTGAAGCCCGGCGGGACTGCCGGCAGGAGTACCGGGATTGTCTGAGTGATGCCCGGATCCGGGGGAACGATGCCGGGGCTATTCAACGGTGCCGGGAAGAGCTGTCGCGGTGTTTTCAGGACATCCAGGCCGGCGGGACGAAGCTCCGGAAGTGCGTGAAGACCGGCGGAGGCGGGGAGGAACCCACAGACGGGACGACTCCTTGCCAGGGCGGATACAAGCTCGGGGACGATTTTTCCGGTGGAGCCGGCGTGGGGATGGCCTACTGGCATGATCCGAACGGGGTTATCCCGGACAATACCGTGATGCGGAGCCATGAGCATGAAGGACATATGGTCTGGTATCCGGAGAAGAAGCAGTTTTTCAAAGTGGAGGATCTTCAAAACTACTACCAGAAAGGTGGGGATTTCCCCCAGGGATACAATTCCACCTGCAAGAAAGGATTCGTCCGCCAGGTGATAAATGGGGAGACCTGGTGCTGTCCTGAAACCGGCGGCGGTGGGGGCGGCGGCTCCGATCTCGGGACATTCAGTTGGTCCGGGGGGACCCAGGGGCTCCTGGATCGGCTGTTGAGTGAAGCAAACGCCCTTTTGGACCGACCGCGGGGAACCACGGAGGCCGAACGCCAGGCGATCATCAACTATGCGACACGGGGAGTGGAACAAAAGGAGCGGGGAGACATCCAGGCGGTCCGCCAGGCTCTCGCCCGGCAGGGACTCCTGGGCTCCGGGTTCGAGCTGGCCGAGGAAGAGAAGATCCGGAGAGGAACCCAGGAGAACGTGGCGGAGATCGAACAGGCGGCTATGATTGACGAGCTGGACCGGCGGTTCCAGGAAATGACCGGCGGGATCAGCTTGGCGAACATGCTTCTCGGCCAGGCCATGACCGGGGAACAACTGGTCGAGACTATGAACGCGGCCCGAAGAGCGGAGGGCCAGGACGCCCTGGGGCTTATGCTCCAGTACCTCTCCATCCTGATGGGGAGCCAGAACAACGCCTATACCGGGGCCATTCTCAACCAGCTCTTGAGCGGGTATATGTGAGGAGGAGGCCATGAAACAAGAACAGAGCCCTCTTGATGTCCTAATGAGACAGCTTTCTCCGGTCCTGTTGCAGCTCTGGCTGGAGAAGCAGCGGAACAAGATGTATCTCGATCGAACCCGCCAGGCCTACGGGGAATACGGCCGACAACAGCGCATGACCTTGGATCAGGGATTACAGAACGCGGTTTGGGAAGCGATCATGCGGTCAAGTGGTGAGTGGGCAAAGGATCAGCCTTTCAGCCCGGAGGTGGTGATCGACACCCTGATGAAGTATCTCCCCTCCAACCTGACATCCCAGCTCCAGCTTCCCGAGGATGCGACGGCCCGGATCGCGGCGGCTCGACAGGCTGGGGTGAACCTGGCTGGCGGCCAGCAAGCCGGGGCTCCGGTGGGACCCGCCACTCTCGCAGCGACCATCCAGGGATACGGATTGACGCCGGCGACGAAAGGCGCGGAGTCGATTGTGAGGACCACGGAGAAACGGGCGGACCGGACGGAGAGAGAGAAGAGCCGGGAACAGCGGGAACGGGAGCTGGGGGTCAAGCAAGAAACCCTGGAGGTCCGGAAGCAAGAGCTGGCGGCGAAGAAGGCCGGGAAAACCACCGAGAGCGAGGCCAAGAAAAAGAAAGAAAAGGTCCTGGAGAAATATCTGACCGAGAGGGCCAGGCTTGAAGACAACATTTTAAAGACCATCCATTATGAACCAGGAGAAAAGCCCAAGGTCCGGGCTCGGATTGATAAGCTGACCGCCTGGATCAATGGTCTCCAGAAAGAGTTGGGGATGAGGTCGGACAAGGAATATCAGAAGTTGGTGGATGACCTAAAGAACCTTGGAATAACCAGGTCTGATCTCCAAGCCGGAATCAGGATTTCTCTCAAAGATCTTGAAGACAAGGGATATGAAATATGGGTTTTGATGGGCTATCTCCCGGAATCCTATGAGACAGAAGCATCGGAGATGAAAAAATAATGGGTCTTTTGCAAGCCGATCAGGAAGAGTTGAGGTCTCGCCTGAATAATCCGTGGCTACTGGATTGTATTAAAAAACCCGACACTTCTTCTCCACTTGCCAAGGGAGAACCTATCATTGGTCAGAATGATCTTAAATCTCGCCTGAACAATCCGTGGTTGCTTGATTCTGTTTCTCCTGATGTATTGGAGGGAACCAAGAGCCGGGCCACCCTCGCGGCCCCGTCCGCCCCGGAGCCTGAGAAAACGGACATCCTCTCCAAGATCAAATCAGTATGGGAGAGCGTTTCTCCGAAGATCGGACCGTTCCTGGGAGAAGCCTTCAAGGGGATGGTCGATCCTTTTCACTTCGAGGCACAGAAAATCCAGGAGCGGGTCCGGGCGGCCCAGGAAGAGGCGAAGAAAGGGCTCCCGGGGCCATCATCGGAGAAGCCGGCGGGGACCTGGCTGGGAGCGGCCAGCCCGGAACAAAGGGAATGGCAGGAGAGGTTCGGCCTGATATACGAGGCCATGACCGCTCCCCAACAGAAGAAGGGGGAAGTCCTCCAGGGCGAGCCCTGGTCCAAGGACCCCAAGTTCAACTACTACTCGGAGAAGATCGCGGAAAGGGCTCCGCTCTGGCTCCAGGCGTTCGCGGGATTCCCGTCGATCATCGGGATATTCGAGCTGCTGCAGCAATCGAAAAACGCCACCCTCTCGATGGTCGAGAAATCCCCCTATGATCCGCTGGCTAATCGGTGGCTTTCGGAATTGCTTCCGGAGTCGATGCCGGATTGGTTGAAGACAGCCCTGGTGATTGGCGAGGGGGCGGCGGATATGGTGATCGCGGGTCTGGCGTCCCGGGGGATCTCGACGAAGCTGTTTCGGAAAAACGTGGACAGGTTTCTCAACAAGGCCAAGGATGCCGGCTGGTTTGAAGCGCTGGCCCGGAGAACCGGACAAGATGCCGATGATGTCTACAAATACTACCGGGAAACGCTTCGGAGATCTGCTCGGCCGGAGTCGATCGAGGCTGAAATCAAGCGGATGTTGAAAATCGAGAAAACGGGGATCCCGGCGCCCCGGCAGCCGGTCCCGACATATGAAGCAGCGGCGGAAATGCCGCCCCATGTCACCCAGGGGATTCCTCAAAGAGCCCCGTCGTTCGCGGAATTCCTGGGCCGGTATCGGGGCGGGGCTGTCCCGGCCGGCACACCGGAGGCGGAGGCGATCGTGGCCGGGTTTCAGGGGATGCCGCCCTACAAGGTGACATCACCCCCGCGGACAGGGCTTCCGGAGCCTGGAACGACCGCCGCTCCGACATTTGAGGTGGTTGAAGGAAAGGTAGTGGTTCCGAGGGAGACTCCGGAGCGGGAGAAGATCCTGGCCGGCTATCGGGCCGCGGAAGAGGGGATGAAGCCGGCGGAGACCGAGATCAATATCAAACCCCAGCCGGACGGTTCGGTTAGTGTGACGGTCAAGGGGCCGGAAACAGCCCCGGAACCGGGAAAAATTACTCCGCCGGAGACTTCCCAGCCCCTCCCGCGGCCCTCAGAGCCCGAAACTCCCCCGACCCCTACTACCGGTATAGGGGAAGAGGAGATCGCCGCGAAAAAGCCGCAAAAAGGGGGTGTTTTCGAGCTTCCCGAGGATATTGTGACCGAAGCCAAGAACCCCCGCCAGTTCGGGAAGACCGGTCTCATGCGGTTTCCGAACCTGAACAAGTGGCGGAAACAAATCCAGCCTCTCATCGAGGATGGATGGATCATAGCCTATTCCCACAAGTTCGGAGCTGAGGGGATCGCCAAGGTCCTGGGGAAAGCCCCCGAAGGACCAGGAACCATCATCCCCGACAGCTCCGTCGAACATCCCTTCATCACCGAAGCCGATATCGGGAAGCTGGAAAGAAAGCCCACCGCCGGTCCCAAGGGAAGACTGTCCCGGATGCCGATGACCAACTGGATCCGGAAGCAGGGCGGGATCAACCTCCAGTCCATCTATGACATGGGCATGGGAACAGGTGAGATCACCTCGATCATGGACGACAAGAACTATCGGAAGTTGATAAAGAAGACCGGCGGGGCGAATCTCGGCATTATCATAGAGCAAGCCAAGGAAGCCGGCCGGGTGAAAACGGATAATCCGGCGGAGTTCTTGAATCTGTGGGAGGATGAGATTTTCCGGGGGAGAGCCTTGGTGTCAACGGAAGAGCTGCCACTCTATGAGCAGCAATGGCGGAAGGATGCGCAACGAGAGGAAGCGGATAGAATCGAAGACGAGGCCCGGGACGAATGGGAGGGCCGGATCCAGGAGGCCGAAAAAGCCCGGAAGGAAGAATATCTCCCGATCGACGAATACACCCTGGGCAAGATCCTCAAGGAAACCGACTGGATCAATGACAATGCCACCATTCCCTTGATGTCGAAAGACATGAAGGAATACTTCGGCCGGCTGCTGAAATCGGAGCTTGAGCCCAAGGATGTATTTCTGCGGGTCGGTGGGAAATACGCTTACGGCTTCACGGTGAACCCGAAAGGGGACGCTGTTTTCGTCGAGCGTCAGAAGATGCCGAAGCCGGAACAGGGGAAGCTGGAAGGGATGGCAGAGCCCGAGACGAAGCCCCGGCCGGCCGAGCCCCCGAAGCCACCGCCCCGGCCGACCAGGGTTCCAAAGTGGGGGGAGAAAGAGCCGGAGCCCCTGAGCCTTGATTTCGAGGAATCCGGGAAGATCGAATTTCCGGAACCGGAACCGAAAGCTCCGAAGAAAGAGGTGGCGCCGAAAACAGGGAAGGAGCTTACCGAGGAAGAGATCGCCCAACTGAAAGCGGAGGGGAAGTACGAGGACCTGGGGCCAGCTCCGAAAGAGAAACCTGTCCCGGCTGAGAAAACCGAGGATATCTACGGGGAGCGGATTGACCTGGTTCGGGTGTCGATCAAGAATCCCCTGGGCAACATGGAGAGCCTGGGAAAAGCTCTCCCGGAACAGGTAGACGAGATCCGGGCCTATGCCAAGAAGGAGGGGGTGGCGGACAAGCTGAAAATCAGCGATCCGTTCAAGGGGGAATGGGACCAGCACTCCAACCCTAAAGAGCATTTGAAGTATATCCGGGGAATGATCCGGGACGTGAAGAAGCCCAAGAGCGAATGGGAAGAATGGGAGGCTTTCGAAAAGGCGATATCCGCGGTTGACAAAGGGGAGACCGAGGAGATGTGGGCGGGGCTTCCGCCGCCGAAAGGCTTCCGGGAGCTGGCCCAAAGAGGTGTCGATTGGCTTTTGATAGAGCCGCAGTTCCGGAGGATCGGCGGTCCGGACACCGGCCTGGCGATCAAGCTCTATAATCCCCGCCGGAACCATATCAACAACTGGACGGACAGGTTCATCCGGAAGCGGCTGAATAAGCTCAAGTATTCCAAGAAAGACTTCGCGGATCTGACTTTCATTGCTTTCCGCCCAACGAAGTTTGCTCATATGTCCCCGGAAGATCAGAAAAGATTCAGCCCCGGCTATCGGGCCGTCCGGGGGTACCTGGACGATATGTACGGGCGGGAAAAGAAACTCGGCATAATCGAGAGCCCCTGGCCGGCCAGCGCGATCAAACAACGGATGAACGATCGGATCCACATCCGGGACCGGCTCAAGGATCCATCCCTAACGGAAGAGGTGAGGGCGAAGCTGGGGGCCGAAGAGGAGCGGCTGACGGAAGAGATCGACATGCTGAAACGGTTCAAGTATGTCCCGATCACCCGCCTCTGGCTCCAAACCTTTTGGGATAGGAACCCCGACAAGGCCGGACAGGTTCTCACGCAGTTTTTCCGGGAACGGAAAACCCTCGACATGGAGGCCCTGGCCGAAAACCTCTTGGATCAGAAGTTGATAACCCGGGATGACTTGGATATCAGAAAAATCCTGGCCGCCTACGGCCACCAGGTAGGCCACAAGATTGCTCTGGCCGAGATATTCAAGGTCGCCAAAAAGGAAGGGCTTATCGTCCCGGTGGAGGACGCTTCGGAAGACTGGCCGTCCCTTCCCGTCCTCAAGTATCCGACCCTCAAGGGAACCCGGATGCATCCGGTTTTGATGAATGTCCTGGAACGTCAGTTTTTCCACCGGAAGTTCGCCCCTCCGATGTTGGGTAAGATTATGACCTATACGAAGCTGTTCCAGTTCTGGAATCCGCTTTTCCTCCCGATCTACGACCTTTATCAGAGCTTCTGGACCGGGGCTTTGACCAGGCCGAAGTTCTGGAAGAGCATGGGTTTTGTGGGCAAGGCCATAAAATCCATCACCACAAAGGACAAGCATTACTGGAATGCTTCCTATTGGGGGGCGTTCTCGACCCCCTATGTTCCCGATTTCAAGGCAAGGGACAAAGAGATAAAGCTCTTGATGAAGAGGAACCCGATTATTCGGACCCTCCGGAGATACGTGAATCCCTATCAGCTCTCCTGGGATATTGCCTGGACCGGGGACAACATGATCCGGATGATCACCTATCACCATTTCATCGACAAGGGATTCAGCCCCAGGGAGGCGGCGCAGCTCACGGCGAAACCTCACGGGGATTATGCGGCCATCCCTCCCTCGACCCGCGTCACCCTGAACAAACTCCTGTTCACCCCAACCTTCAGAATCGCCATGGCTTCAGCTCAAACTGAAATGGCGGGGGGGCTGGCGAAACTGATTCAGAAAGAACGCAAGAATATCCCGATGGTGAAAAAGGGAGAGGGGAAATATTCCTATTACGAACCGGATTTCAACTCCAGGCGGTTCAAGAAAGCGATGGCTCGAATGGCGGTCGGCGTGGTCGGATCTCTTTTGATCCAGAACGAGATCATGAAGCGGCTCGGATTCGAGATTGACCAATGGGGATTGAAATACACGAAGAAAGTCACGGTAGACGGAGAAGAGAAAGAGCTGGTGATCCATGTC
>Ga0180434_10003011_pt1 | contig 21738 bp, 25 predicted proteins | sample SS_ome_7_FD_132453 | JGI IMG/M metagenome (GOLD analysis project Ga0180434, IMG submission 132453) | Hypersaline lake sediment archaeal communities from the Salton Sea, California, USA - SS_1_D_2 metaG | ecosystem: Environmental > Aquatic > Non-marine Saline and Alkaline > Hypersaline >...
GGGATGCGGCTGATCGATTCGACCTGGACAATCGAGTCGTGGTGATCCCTGATCGGTTCTGGAGCAAGGTCGGCGTCCCCGTATAGATCTGCTCCTGCCTGGAGATCAACGCCCCGTGGGGGAAAATCCCACGGGGCGTTTTCCGTTAAGGCTATAGGATCAAAACTTTCCACAGAGAGAGGAGATCGAGATGATGGTAGCCCAGGATAACAAGCAGCAATGGTTTGAGGAGATGATCGGCAAGTATCGGGCGGCTGTCGCCCACACCTTCGCCCTCCACGGGGCGGTTGGGGATTATGTGGCGGGGCATCGCCCCTTGCGGCACGCCCTGGATCAGATCCTCGTCAATTGGGATGCGGTGATCTATTATGACATCGCTAACGGGTGGAGGATCTCCACCACAGATGGCCGGCGTAAGGTTGAGAAGTACATCAGGGACTACAATGCGGCTAGAGTGGTGGATGAGGAAACGCCCCAGGCTAGCGGTCTTGATGAGGCCCTGGCAGCATTGGGGATGGGTGGAGAGGCCAGCGGCGGCGTCCCTACAGATCCCGACGAATGGCCCACGGGCCCAGCGGCGGCGATGGGGATCATTGATATCCTCCTCCACGCTCCTGATGATCCGATCTCCACGGGATACGCTGACGAATCCCGTCCACGTTTCGCTGTGGTGATCGAGCACGCAGAGACGATCTTCCCCCGGGCTGACATCGGTTCGATGCGGCCAGAGGAGAGGAAAGCACTCGTCCATCTCAAGACGTGGGCAAAGGATCAGAGCATAGGAGCCCGCTGGAATATGCTGATCCTCATCACGTCAGAGCTGCACTCCCTGAACGATACGATCAGGGATAAAAACGCAGGGATCGAATCGGTCCATATTCCCCTCCCGAATCTGGTACAGCGCAAGGCTTTCATCGAGCATATCCTCAGCATCGAGGAGGATCTGGCGGCATTCCTGGATGACGGGATGACGATCGATGATCTCGCCCGCGATACAGCGGCTCTCCAGAATGTTCACATCGAGGATCTGGTCCTCAGGGCCAAGGCAGACGGCGGCCGCCTCTCGTGGTCGATGGTCAAGGAACGCAAGGCAGAGGTGGTGAGCGCTGCATTCGGTGACGTGATCGAGATCATGCAGCCCCGATTCGGTTTTGACGCCATCGGGGGAATGGAGTATCTCAAGGAGTATTTCTCCAAAGCGATCTGCCTGGCGATGCGCAAGGGACGATATCACAGAGTTCCGAAAGCGGTCCTGATGGCTGGTCCTCCTGGGACGGGCAAATCGATCATGGCGGAGGCGATCGCCAAAGAGTCCGGGATGAATGCCGTGAGCCTGGATATCGGCAGAATGAAAGGTAAGTATGTCGGCGAGAGCGAGGCCAAGACCGATCGAGCCTTTGAGGCGATCGAGGCCCTCGCCCCCGTGGTCGTATTCCTGGATGAGGTAGATCAGACATTCAGGAGAGGCGAGGGCAAGAGCGGCGATTCTGGAGTCTCTGACTACATCTTCGGTCGGATGCTCCAGTTCATGAGCGATGATGCGAATCGGGGCCGGGTTGTGTTCGTCATGGCAACCAATCGCCCTGATCAACTCGACGCAGCGTTCAAGCGGGCCGGCCGGTGCGACAAGATCGTAGCGCTTCTGGCGCCATCGGCTCCAGATCGGGAGCAGATCCTCAGAGTGATGTTTGATGTGAAGTTCCAGTTCACGGAGGATCTAACGGATCAGGCGATCCAGGACTTCATCGAGAAAACCGAGGGGTACACCGGGGCAGAGATCGAGGAGATTGCCCGGAAGGCCATCGAGTTGGCAGATGATGACGATCGGGATTACGTCCAGGATGAGGATCTCGCCCGGGCGACGTGGGCGATCATCGCCAACACCGAGCAGGTCCAGTACATGACGGATCTCGCCCTGCGGGAGATCAACGATCGAGAGCTACTCCCCCCGGAGCATCGAGAGATCGCCGCAGATCGGAAAGAGCTGCGGCGGCGCATCGAGGAGAGAGAGGAGGAATTCACTCCCCGCAAGATCCGTGAGATGTAGGGTAATCGGGTGCCCACGAATGATGGCCCTCCAGCCTCGATAGGTGGAGGGCCATCGAAAGGAGGGAATCGTGTAGCCCGTTGGAGATCGGCAGGTCATTTGACAACGCCCCCGGGGGGACCAACCCACCGGGGGCTATATTCCGTTCTGAGACTCACAGATAGAAAGGTCAAAAGATGGACAAGAAAGAAAGCCCAGGCTACGAGAGTGCAGTCTTGGCATCGGGCAAATGGGTGCTTGATGCCCTGGCTGATTATCTGTACGACTACTTTGGGAGCAAGGAGAGGTCCAACTCCCACAGCATGACGCTGGATCAGGCGATCATCGGAACCCTGGAGGAGCGAGGATTCGATCTCGATCTGCGGCTCACCCTGCGGACGATGTTGGTGGAATACCTGATCAGGAACCCGGAGAAGGCGATCAAACTCTGTGACGCCTATCATCTGGAGAACGATCTCCTCCGCCTCGTGGAGGCTGGAATCCCCCGTATTGCATGGGGGAGCGATGACGATGAGCCAGCGAGCAAGGGGCAAACCTTTTCCTCGATGTGGACGATCGGGATCTGTGAAACCGAGCGAGAGGGACGCCCCTATCGATTCGTCCGCATGACGGAGACCTACGGCGGCAAAGAGACCAAAGTGGATCTCCACCTCTCGTCCTGCTCCGAGGAGATGAGCATCGTCTTCGCCACGGAGCCCCAGGAGGATAAGGAGGGGCATCAGATGGCCCTCGTCAATATCCCGTTGATGGTTTTCTCCTGTGCCCTGGAGATCCTCAAGGATGAGCAGGAAAAGCAGGAGTCCTGAGTTCCGTTAAGGCTATAGAGGATCGGGAGATCCTCTCGTGTGTCCTACTCTGTGGCTGCCCCGGTTCTGCCAGATGATCGGCAGGGCCGGGGCCAGGGGCATACGTGTCTATAATGTCAAATACTCCCACAGATAGGAGCGGATCAGATGGACGGCAAGACGTGGAGAGGCATGACGGAGGATCAGCGGGCAGAGTATATGGATCGGCTCAAGGCCGCTGTCGCTAGGGGGGATCTCGATCCCCGCAGGATTCCCCTCAAGAGCCGGCGCAATCATCGGGAGTTGTCCACGGGGTATGAGTGGCATTATCGCTACGATCCCACGGGGGATCGGATCATGCGGTTCGGGCCCGTCCTTAGAGGAGATCTCATCGTGGTCCCCTCTGACGTAATGCGGTTCAATCGCCCTTTGATCGAGGATCTCAAACGCAAGGGGTTCATCTGGCACCCTGACGCCTACGAATGGCGGCGGTCCACCCTCCGTCCTTATAAGGGACGGATCTGGACACGTCGGCAATGGCTCATCGCCACCCGCCGGCTGTACTTCGAGTCCTGGATGGAATACGAGGATACAGTCCCCCCGGATCATCCTGATCTCGATGAGGATACCCGATGGGCGAATGATGAGTGGTGGGCCAGCGAGACGCCCCGCCCTCCCGCTGCGGACCCTGACGAGCAATTGGAGCGATTCCACGAGACCAAGGCAAAGGCGGCCAGGCTACGGGATGCAATTCTGACGGGGAAAGAACTTGACGCTATAATCCGTTAAGGCTATAAGGTGATCGGGCCACAGATAACGACACATCAAAGGAGGAACCAACGATGACTGAGAATGCACTCGCTGGCGCACGATCGATCTCAGAGGTAAAGGCTTCCGTTGAGGAGGCCACGGGGCATCAGGTGGCGACCCAGGGCATGACCGACGCCAATCTGATGATGGAAGTCTTGGCGGGGCAGCTCCTCCTCGTTGAGTTGCATATTGGGCAATGGGGAGCCAAGTCCCGCTGGACACCCTCAGAGTGGGGCATCGAGGGATTTGAGGAGATCCGTGATCCTGATCTCAGGGGAGCGGTCTCAGAGATCTACGGCTACGGCGAGAGGGCCCTCCTCCCGCCACATGTGGTGAAGGCGCTGACCAATGTGGCGAACCGAGGGCGCAAGCTACTCTATCGCTCCTCCGTTGAGACTCCGATGGGTTACGCTATGTCAACCCACACTTACGAGAGTTTCAGGGGTGAGATCGCCGCCCTGCGGGATGAGTACATGGCTCTGGTCGATGATGTCTGCGATAACCTTGACGGCTATCTGGAGGAGATCTCAGAGACCTATCGTGTCCAGGCTGCCATCGCCTATCGGCGGGCATTCGGGATGGACATCAACGATCAGACGGCGATCCCCCCTGCTGGATTCGTCCAGGACTTCATCGACGACATCATCCGCAACGTTCCTCATCCTGACGACATCCGCCGCCGGTTCAATTGGGAAGTCAAAGTCACGATGCCCATCCTCCCCTCGATGGTAGAGGCGGAGAATCAACGGATCGAGGAGCTGCGCCAGGCCGGCTATCACAAGCGAACCCTCGATGAGCAGGATCTCGACGCAGAGCTCCGACGCCGCAGGGCGATCCAGGACGAGCTTGAGTCCCAGGCGCTCCAGCAAGCAAGGGATCTGGTCAAGGATGTGGTCAGGCAGATCAACTCCCACGTTTTCGATGTGGTGACGCAGGTCCAGAATTCTATCAAAACCAATGACGGGAAACTCGTCGGACGCAGCGCCCTCGCCGTCAAGAACTTGCTAGCATGGGCAGAGGCAAACAACCCGACCACAAACGAGGATCTAGTGAAAGCCTTGACCGATCTGGAGTCCAAGTTTGGGATGGACGCCACAGATCGAGACGTGACGGAGATCTCAGGGGCCCTCAGGGGACTTGAGACGATCACCCGTCAGAAACTCCTCGATCTGGCATCATTCGATGAGCGACAGGTCAGAGAGATCCAGAAGGAGACCAAGGCCAAGCTCTCGATCGATCGGACGGATCTGCGCCGGCATCGGCGAATGATCAGGGGCAAGACGGAGGATGAGATCATCCTCGATGGGTTGGTCCCTGAGGGACGGCAGATCAGGATCTCTGCCGTTGAGGATGAGAAGTAGATCAGACGCCCCCGGGGGGATGATCCCCCCGGGGGCTCTCTTTCGTTGAGGAGGATACGATGATCAGACAAGTCGAATGGTGGCAGGATATCAGAGAGATCCATCTATTCGCTGGCTACCAGAGGGCGGTCCGCCAGGTCGATATGGCAGCCTCGATCGAGAAACTAGGGCAATTGCTCCTGGAGGACTTCCGCCGATTCATCGATGGACGGGCCCTCCTGGACGTGATCCTCACGGATCAGGAGCCCGATCCACCGAATCCCCACATCGAGGCAGATACGGCGGATCAGGCATCGAGGGCATCGATCGTCATCAGGGCCAGGGCGGAGCACGTCCGCCGATCCTGGAGATGGGTGGTGCTCAAGTGAATCTCATCCCAGGGCCCGAAAGTGACGGCATCTACGCCGGCAAGTTCCAGGATCTAGCGAGGGAGATCCCTGCTGGATCGGTCGATCTGGTCTGGAGCGATCCCCCCTGGAGCCGGGATCTCGTGGATCTGTACTCCCTGGCTGCAGCGAGGGCAGTCCACATTCTCAGAGATGGTGGTCATGCGTTCTTTGTTGCCGGCCTGACGCATCTCCCTCAGATCATCCAGAGGATCATGCCCCATCTCTCCTACTACTGGACGATCGTCATCGATCAGCCAAACTCGAACGCCGTTTTCAACCCTCGACGCATCCTCAATAAGTGGAGGCCCCTCCTCTGGTTTACCAAGGGATTCGAGCCATCCAGGGGGAATCGATTCATCTCTGATCGGATCTTCGCCCCCAGGGATAAGCGGTTCCACGATTGGGGCCACAGCTCCTACCTGCCGATCTACCTCCTCCATCGATTAGTCCCCCAGGGGGGACTTGTGGTCGATTTCTTTACTGGAGGCGGGACGATCCCCTCCGTTTGCAAGGCGGCGGGATATCGCTGGCTGGCGTTCGACGTTGATCCGACGACCGTCCTGGATGTACGGGATCGATTGAAACTCCAGACGCTTCGATTGCCCCTGGAGGGCGAGCTCCCTCCTCCCCAGGGGAAGATCTGGACGGATGACGAACTGGAGGAGATGAGAGGATGAGCGAGAGGGACTACCAAGAGCAGGAGTCTGATGAGCTGACGCCCCTCGATGTGCGGCTGGAGGCCAGGCTCAACTACTGCGCATCGTATGTTGCGGTTATGGTTTGGACGATCGTGATCTGTGGTTGTGTCGTAGTCTTCGCCTTCGCAGGTAATCCCCGCCTAAGTCTCACCTGGCCCTGACGCGCTGGAGCCGCCCCCGGATCAAAGGGACGGCTCCCCCACAGATAGAAAGGAGGATCAGACGCCTGAGGATCATCAGGCACCCACCATCTCAAGGATACCACAGAATCCGCAGGAAGTCAATATCCTCGTCATCGAAACGGAAAACCCTGATCCTCTCAGTCCGTTAAGGCTATAGGGGGAAAGATATCCCCCCATAGAATCCCCACAGAGGAGGATATCATGCTGGCAGTCAAGGTGAGAATCAAGGTTCAGCCGCGAGATCTGACGACTCGACCATCCTGCGTCGAGGTCCGCCACGAGATGTACCGCTGGATGGATTCAGCGATTGGGATCAAGATCCCCCTCAGCCGCATCGATGTGGTGAGGATTGGCCCTAAGTACACGATTCGATTCTCTTTCGAGCCGACCCCTCTCCACCTGGAGGAATGCGAAGGTCTGGCGAAAGCACATCGAGAAAAGCGAGAAGATGGTTTCGGGTTCACCAAGCCCGAGCGCTGGCTGGCTTACCTCTCCGAGGAGGGGACGATCGAGGCTCTCCACGATTCGGAGCTAGTCGAGCCGATCAGCAACACAGTATTGGCAACGGTCCACAGAGAGCAGGAATAGACGAAACGGGGGGATCTGATCCCTCCGTCATCTCAGGATGGCTACCTGAGATCTGATGAGTCAAGCCTTATAGAGAGAGGATCAGGACGATGCGACAGTATGCGGACCCATGCGTCCAGGCGAAAGCGGACGAGCGCCGATCATGGGCAGCCACCCTCTGTCAAATCTCGATGGAGCGAGGGCCCGTGATCACGAACGTCTCTCCCACATATCGAGATGAGGATCAGCGCCGAGCGATCGTCATCCCCACGGATGTCTACAATCCAGAAGCCCCGAAGATCTACGGACGGCGAGGCTTCCGCTACGACAAGATCGAGGGAGGCCAGTGGTATCGGTTCCTCGATGAGCCCTACGAGGGCAAGCGCTACAGCGAGATCGCCTGGCTCCGGGCAGCACGCCGGCTGTATCGGCAGGTCTGGCCCCATTGGGAGCCCCCGTTCGATGTCCAGGGAGAGGAGGGATCAGGTGAATCGACGACAGGTTGAGAAAGCGATGAGGATCTACGAGGAGGGCCAGGCAGGGAGGATCGATCTTGATCTGTGGGATCGGTTCTTCTCCGTGGATCGCCCCAGGATCGAAGTCCCCATCAGCCAGGCGGCCGCCCTCATCGGATGGCAGGCCATGCAATTTGATGGCAATTGGTCATCCTGGATGCTCAACGACATCCTGGACGCCGGCCTCCGTCATCGATGCCAGATCCTCGATGACTACACGCCGCCGGAAGTCCTGGCCCGCAGGGCCCGTGAGGCGGAGTTCGGAAAGCCCGTCCCCTCGATGCCGCTCCAGCGGCAGATCCGCCAATCTTGAGAAATTCGATCCCCCTGGAGGAAAGGCCAGGGGGATCACTTCCGTTAAGGCTATAGAGGATAAATCTTTCCCACAGAGAATAGGAGAGGATGATGAGTCTGGTCACAACCAATGATTATCTGGTCTGGATCGTGGGCAAGGTCAATACAGAGCTGTATGATAAGCTGGAGAAGCCCCGCACGGTCCTGGATCTGACGCAGGACGTCGATGAGACGGTCCAGTTCGCTATGGGCGGACGGGGGATGCTCTTTGAGCAGACCCAGGTTCAGGAGATCGGAGAGCATCGATTCTCATTCCTCCTGATGGTGGAGACGCCCAAAGATCCCCAGGATTTCAAGGATAACATCTCCGTTGCCCTGGAAGTCAGCGAGATCTTCTCCACGATGATGCGCCTCGATGTCGTCCTCCTGGGGACCTATCCCATAGGGAGCAAGCGAGAGCGATAAGGCGAAACGGAGGGTTGGAGGGCCCTCCGTCATCTCAGGATGGCTACCTGAGATCTGATGAGCCTAGCCCCACAGAGAGAGGATTCGATCAATGGAACCGAAACTACTGGCAGACATAGCGACCACAATCTACAAGTCCAAGGAAAGAAACGTCCAGGCCGCAGAGGATGATCCCATCTCTGAGGAGTTGGGAGTCACGGCATGGGCGGCTGGAGCAGCCCACAGCGCAGGCGTCAAGGCATTCGTCTCTGCCTGGAATGGCGCAGGGATCTCGTTCCGTGATCTGATGGAAGTCCTTGAGGCCAGGATCTCCGCCGAATTGGCGGCGCTTGGCCGGCCCCTGGAGATCGACGACGAGCCCCCTCTGAGTTTTGAGGTAATGGGGTTCGTTTATGACATCCTCGCTAATCAACGACAGGGGGCGATCCTGGCGCAAGCGGATCTGACCTACATCTGGAACCCTGAGGATGAGGAGGTTCGCTAGATTCGATCCCCCTGGAGGAAAACCCAGGGGGATCACTTCCGTTAAGGCTATAGGGGGAAAGACATCCTCCCATAGATTCCCACAGAGAGAGGAGCAAGGACGATGACGCAGCATCAGAAAGCGGAGCAAACAGCGGCCAGGATGATCGCTCTATATCAGATGATGACCGAGGATCTTGAGACCAAATCGGAGGGCTCGATCCTGGAGATCTATCGGGAAGCGGAGACGGAGATCGTCAAGATCTGGAACGAGGCAGGGGTTCCCGTGGCGGACGTGATCTTCTACCTGGATCTGGCATCGATGGAGCAATGGATCGAGACGTCGCATCCTGATCGTGAGGGGTTCGTCCCGTGGGGGAGATCGACGTCCATCTTTTTGCGCCAGACGCTCACCGATGCGAAGCATCTGGACATCGCCCCGATCCTCTCCGCAGCGGATCATGAGTTCCTCGCTGATCTGGAGGAGCAGAACTAGAGCCGAAACTCCCCCTGAGGGGGGAGTCATCCAGGGGCGGCCATCCTGGATCTGATGAGGCAGGCCACCACAGAGAATAGGAGAGTTGATCATGTGGTTGACAGTGAGTAGGACGGTCTTTGTGCGGGACATCGATGGCATGCTCCATCAGAAATCGGACGAGGAGATTGCCATCCTCAGGGGCACCAACCCTTTGGGCGTCCAGATCGCCATCTTTGAGGCGATGATCAAGGAGGATGTCAAGGCAGCCGGAATCCACAAGGCAGAGGTCACGGTCGAGGAGCTGTACTCAGAGAGCAATCAGCACATCGACCCGATGGTCAAGGCGATCCAGTTCACATCGCTTGAGGAGGGCGATGATCGAGAGATCCTCTATTCCCTGAGTGAGCGATAGATTCGATCCCCCTGGAGGAAAGGCCAGGGGGATCTTCTCCGTTAAGGCTATAGAGGGAAAGATCATCCCATAGAGAGAGGAGTCCAAGATGGCAACACTACTCAAGGTGCAACGCGCAGCCGCATACTTCACAAGTCCAAAGGGCAAGCCCAATCATCGGATCATCCACGTCCACGAGGGCCCTGGAGATGCCTGGACCATCGAATTGATTGGAGGGCATCCACCCAGGACTAGATCAGAGCAGACCACATTCACCCGGAGAGAAGCGCTGATGTACTACCTCATCGAGATCGGCAAGCTGGTCATGGCTGGCTATCAGCCAGAGACCGTGGACAAGTTCCCCCAGGAGATTTGAGCAGAACAGACGCCCCCCTCGCCTCATCGGCGAGGGGGGCTCTTTTTTCGTTCAACACATTTACCACGGGCTGCGTGCCTGATGTATCCAACAGAGGAGGAGGGCGACACCGGTCCAGTCCGCCCTCCTCCTCTGCACCTCTCAAGTTTTAGAGAGCCCCTCCAGATAAATGGATCACCCCCTCTCTATTCGGTCGGTGGCTCTGGCTTACTCCAGAAGAAATTGCCAAGGATGTTGTGGAAGTAGTTCGATCCCCTCCCGATGAGGAGTCCCGTCAGGATGTAGCCGACCCATGCCGGATCCGGCCGGATCTTGCTGATCTCTCCGATCACGTCCAGCTCATACGCCAAGGCAAGGATACATCCCACGAGGAGGGCCAGGTATTTCGGGATCTCTTTGATCCCAGGGAACCGCTGCCTCGATTCCTCTGAGAACCAAGGCTTGACGAAATACTCGACCGCCCCCTCCACCGTTGCGGCCAGGATGAATGCCACAAGCAAGGGCCCTGCCAATTCTGAGATCTCCACGATCCACCTCCTAGAAAATGCCGGCGAGTTTGGCGGCGATGATGCCCATCGCTAGACCTTGGAAGATATTCCATACGATCCCCCAATTCACCCCAAACCGCCTGACCTGCTCTTTGATTCTGCCTGAGTATTCCGGATCTGTGACGCAAGGGAGGCGCTCAAAGGATCGGGAGACGATCGCCATATCTGCCTGCTGATGAGCGAGGGTTTCTGCATGCTCCCGCACCGTCCCATTGATCCGATCTACCTTTGCCTCCACCCTACCTATCTGCCCCTCGATCCGATGGATCTGCTCCCGCCGCTTTTCAGCGCTCGAATCGATCTTCGCCTCAAGGAGTTCGCGCAGCATATCTAAATGCCGCATGAGTTGAGTTTCATCTAAAGCCATCACTCTATCCTCACCACCCATAGATCAACGACCGCATCTCCGATCTTGCCAAAGATCCTCCACCCATCCTGCGGCGTCGGACTTGGCGTAGGTGTGGCTGTAGGTGTGACCGTCGTCGTAGGCGTCGCTGTCGCCGTGGCCGTCCCCGTCGATGAGGGAGAGGGCGAGGGCGTCGCCGTGCTGGTTGTCGTCGGTGATGGAGTATCCGTCGCTGTCGCCGTAGGCGTCGCCGTGGGGATCTCCAGAGGGCGCACTTCGACCCGGTGGACGTATTGATCATCCTCGATCATCACGGATCGTCCGTCCGGCTGCACCCATACATCCAGTCTGCCATTGGGCCGCATCACTCTGATCTCTGCTGGGCCCTCCACCGTCGTCGTCAGGACCACGGGGGCCCTGCGGGCAACCCATCCTCGATAAGATGTCGTCACATTCCATCCAAGACCGCTAGATGTTGCCGCTATAACGTTCCTGGCCCAATCGCCTCTCTCTCCGCAATAAGCACCCCCTATCCCGTACCATGCCTCGCATCTCGACGTATCCAACTCCCTGGCTACCCACAGAGCCGCCTCAGGATGGGCCAGCATATACTCTGTGGTCTCCCGCCATTCCTGGCCCACAGAGGAGGCGAGGGTTTCCCTTTGAGCGTGGATCTGCTGGGCCCCGTGGGTGACTGCCCATAGCCAGGCCAGCGCTGCCATATCCCCCTCGTACTTCCAGGATTGCTCAGCCAGAAACACAGTTTGAGTATACACAAGCGGGACCATCCAGTCAACGTTGAGAGGATCGACCGTGTTACAGACGCCGCCCCAGGAGTTGCCCCGGCATTGCCCAGGGTAGAGCCCGCTGGTCATCAGACCCATCCCCAGGCTGTCAATCGTGGCGGCCGCCCTCCCGATCTCCGTGGAGGAGAACCCGAATCCCGAGTAATGCCCCGCCACGAAAGATTCTGAGAACGCATCCTCCCATGTAGTATAGGCGGTGGTTTCGTATGTGGCCCACGTAGCAGAATTGAGGCCGGCGACCATGTAAGCAGTCCAGCACTCAGCCCCGACGTCCTTACAGAATCGCCGTTCCCCATCGTCACCGATGTTTGCCATGATCACGGGGACTTTCCCATCGTAGCGCCGACCGAATGCCCTGATCCATCGATAGATGAGGGCCCTGAGCTGAGGGTTGGCGTAATCGGGACCACAGCCAGGGCGAGGCCCTTGCCAGCAAACGGAGGGCCAATCCCCGGGCAGGGCCGGCGGGGCCCCCGTATAGGTCTCATTTTGCCACATCAGGCCCGGGACGTAGGTGATCCCCTGGACTTCTGAGTCCCTGAGGAGTTGATCCAGGACGGGGCAGATGAGCTGCTCCTCATCGCCTACGCCCTCCAGCCCGCATTGCGATGCCGGCAATCTCTTTGCCGCCATCGAGATCCCATACTTGACGGCGATCTCTGGAGGGCTCTCCTGGGCGACGAGGCCCCAGGGCAGATCGTTCGGTTCGGTCAAGATCGGCCAGCCGGGGTTTCCATTTGCTGCGGCGGACGGGGATGAGCCAGACATCCCGAAAACCGACTCAACCCAGGGCAGGATTGTAGGCGAGGGCTCCGGGCCCGGCTCACCCCCGGCCGCATCAGCATATTGGAAAGATATCCCCGCTATAGCGAGGATGAGAATCGCAAGACAAACGGCAACCTTGAACCTTGTTTCGGCATCCATCGGAGACTTCCTCCTGAGATCTTCGCTAGCTGTCCGTCCATAGCAATTTGAACCGAGGCGTGATGATCTCTCCGCCTGCCCTCGTGACTGAGACGTGGACTTCGATGATCCTGACGGCGAACTGATAATCCCGATAACGAGCCGTCACCAGATCCCCTAGATCCCAATGCTCCCGATACATAGCGTTGCAGTTCTTGAGGTAGTCAAACTGGAATTGGATCGTCCTCGTGTAACGGGCGAGGAAAGCGTCTCCCTCATCCTGGAGCCTGGCCGTCGCTGTGAACTGGCGCCGATCGTAGAATGCCTCCCGCCGGCTCCACGGGGTTTCCGCCGTTGAGACGGCATCCTCTCGTTCGACGATGGTCCTGGAGGCTCCTGATCCCCCTCCGCCGACGTAGATCAGGTTGCGGACGTTGAGCCAATCCTCGACCACCTCAGGATAGGCCATATTTGCCCGATCCACGGAGAAGATGACGGGATCATTCCCGTCCGTGTTTGTGACGGTCTTGTCTGCTCCCCTCCGTGGGTAATAGGCTCTGAACTCGTAGGTAGCAGGGCCCGTACCGATGATAGCGAAGTCCGCCCCGCTGTCGCTCAGATCTTGCATCGCCGTGAGCACGTTGATATAACGCCACTTCTTGCTCATCACGGGCCCTGTATGATCGTCTGCCTCCACAGCGAAGCCAGGAGCCTGCCGATCCAGGGATGCCCCTGCGCCAAGGTGAGAGTAAGCGAGATCTCGCATGATATCGGTCAGCTCATCCGGTCCGTACTCATCGTAGGGTTCATCGTCGGATGTCTGATAGATGTACGGGCCCTCTGGAGGAACCGTCACTCGCCTGGAGAGCAGCTCCTCGTAAGCCCGTCCGATGGATGAAAACATATCCCGATCACTCTCATCCATCCACCAGCGCCGGCGGCGATGGAAGCCCTCCCAATCGAGGAGCCAATCCCCTCCTGGAGTCCGCCTCCAGATCTCGACCTGCGCATCAGGGATGAAGTATTCGATCCGTGGATCATCCGCCACGAGGGGTAACTCATAGTAGCCGATGGCGTTGAGTTGCCGGCTGTACTCCAGCCTGGCCGTCCGATCCGTCAGGGGGATAACGGCAACCCTTTGCCCCGAATGGTTCTTGATCCAGACGGCGTAATCGGCATCCTCGACCAGGCAATCCTCATAGACGAATGGTGGCGTGGGTTCCGCCTCCGCCGCATCGTACTCCACGTAGGCATCAGGGAAGGGATTCGCCCCCGTGAAGATGTTGAATTGCCCCGTTGATTTGGTCCGTGGAGGAGTCCCCCCAATCCATAGCGGAAGGCGTCCACCGATCCAAGAGTCAAAGTCTCCCCAATTCTTCATTAGTCCGCCTGGATGAATAGGTTATCCCACAGAGTCCCGTCAGCGCCGCCGTTCGTGTTCCTGGAGACCAGCTCCACCACAAACCAGGGGGGAGAGGCCGCAGGCGTCCAGGTGTGCGTCAGCTCATTCCAGGCCCCCGCCGCCCCTGCGTCAACGATCTCGATCGTGGTCTGGCCTGGCTGGATGATCCTGATCTGAGGATTCGAGCCGGCGTAGTTCGCCTCTCGATAGACTCGACAGGTCAGGGTGTGACTTGCCGCCTCCGCCTGAACCCAAAACTGCTGCCGGCCGGCGTCATCCTCTCGATTCGATCCTGATCCCTCATAGACCGTCGTCTGCTCCAATTCCTTCGGCACCCACTGAACCGCCCCCGGTGTTATCTTGCTGGTTGTCACTGGCCTGGTTTTTCCAAAGAAGTCGCTGCTGGATGAACCTGCAAACCCATCTTGTTTAGCCGCAGACAGGTTGTCAGGCACCCACCATTCGCGCCAGGGCATCATAAACCCGCCCGTCAACAGGTCCGGCGACCCATACATAGGTATTATAACTGTACTTGGGCCGCTGGTATTATGACCGCCGTCAGTCCCACCAAATAAGGGTAGCGCACACCCGTGCGCCCAGTTATAATCATAATCAACGTTATTTATCATGTACAGCCCATAGCTACCACCAAAGACGATGCTGTTGTTAATATCCCCATCGGCAACGGTACCCGAAAAACGAAGGCAATAGGAGTTAGGCCCCCAGTATCTCTGATGCACTGTGCAATTTCTTATGACTGACCCTGTATCAGTATTATGTAGATTGACGCCACCGATGCCCGGGAACAAAAGCAGGCAATCCTCGACAACCCAATTCTCGTTATGGTCGCCCCATAACGTATACGAATAGATACCCTCCCCAACCTGTCCGTCTATGAAGCAACATCGGCGGATTTCCCAATCATCCGCCGAATCTCCGTTTGCCCCATCACAATAAATACCGCGGTCGTAGTCCTGGAACGTACAGTCCTCCACAACCCACCCATCAGAACCGTCGCCACCACCTACGTCGATAATGCGACCTGAGACCATGTCAAAGGTGAACCCGATGAAACTTCTGTAATCGCGTTTCGCCGCTGTAGCGTCCACGCATGACGCCCTGGTTATTGCTTGGTCGTCATCCGAACCCGTGACACGCACCGCGCCACCGACCCCGTCCGTTCGGTGGCCTATCCAGTCACCCTCGTAGGCAATGAGATTCCCCGCACCGCCTGACACATCGACCGTAAGGGTTTCCCGGTATACACCCGGGCCTACGATGACGAGATCCCCTGCTACGACCGGGATATCCTCAGCTCCATTGAGCGTGAGCTTTCGATCTGCCCAGGAGGTACCGGCGTTCCCATCATTGCCACCCTTGCCGACGTAGTACGTTGTCATGCGTCCACCTCTACTTTCAGGTCGTCCCAATTGACAGTGTAGTCACCCGCCCCCGCAGAATTTCTCGATTGAAGCATGACCTGGACCCAGGGAGGAGAGGCCGCAGGTGTCCAGGTGTGGGTAAGGAGATTCCATGCCCCCGCTGCCCCCGCATCCACCACTTCGATCTCAGATTGCCCAGGCTGGCGGATCACGACCCGCGGATTTGAGCCGGCGTAGTTTGCCCCTCGACGAGCGTAGACTTCCAGGGTGGCGGAGGATGCCCCCACAGGGACGAGGAAGGTCTTGATGCTGGCATCATTCATCAGACCCGATGCCCCTGAGGCCCCTCGATAGACCGATCCATCCCGCTCAAAATCCTGATACTGGATCGCCCCCCAGGAGCGCTTGCCATTCGTGGCAGGGAAGGGGAGCCCGAACAAGTCGCCGCCCGATGGCACCGTGCCCGAATCCGTCAACCGGCGATACGCCGACCATTGCGACAGGAACGGAAAACGCACCGGCGTTTTTACACCCTCCTGTAGTAAGGGAGTTTCCCACAATGGAGCGTAGGTAACAGAGTTAGCTCCCACGGCTACATCTGCGTCTCGGTCTGCAGCGTTGTTGTACAAACCGTTATAATCTTCCACCAAATCACCCGGGGCCGCTGCTCTCATACCATAGAAATTTTGATTGAAAATGCAGTTTTCTACTGACATATATTGGGCTCCGCCGTTGTTTGCGGCCGCATTAACAGCGTCATAGCATCCGATGAACGTACAGTTAAGAACTTCCCATGTGCCCTGGAAGACATAGAACCCGGTCGTGCTTGCATGTCCTCCCAAAAACACGCATGATTCTAATACGTCCCCCGTAGCCCCGTTGTGGGCACTTCCAGATGTGCGTATAGCGTATGTAACGGCGATAAACATGCATCGACGTATAGCCCAGTCATCCCCAATGGTACTGGCATAAATGCCGTGCGAATTGACGTTCATAAAAACACAATCTTCTATAACCCAGCCATCCTTATCGCCCACACCGCCGTCTACTGCCATTATAGCGTCATCAGTCCATCCCATGATAAGATTGCGCCAGGTTCTGTAATGGAAAGCTACAAGTCCAGCCGTGTCAATGCAGTGTGTACGTACCTCCGATATATCGTCATCGGAACCCGTGATTATAACCTTGCCGCCGATGCCGTCGGTCCTATACCCCGAACGGTCCCCTTCGTAGGTTATCGGATTGCCGGCTGTGCCCGTGACATCACATTGCAGCGTTTCCCGATAGATACCAGGGCCGATTATCACCGTATCGCCAGGGACTACACGGACATCCTCTGCTCCATTTAGCGTGAGCTTACGTGTCGCCCACGATGTACCGGCGTTCCCATCATTGCCGCCCTTGCCGACGTAGTAGGTGGTCATAGAAGCAACTCCTTACATTTTTAGCCGGAAACCAACTCCAGAGGCAGGGATCGACGATCCCATGCCAGAGAGCCCGCTGAGGCCATGATTGACCGTGATCGTGGAGACGTCATCATCGAAACCAGGGACGTCCTCCCCATCGCCTAGCCATTTGTCCCATCGCTTCATTGGGCCAGATTCAGGCTCCAGCGCATCGAAGTTCTTGTGCTTGGTGATCCATTTGTCGAACTTCTGTTCCCACGTTTTCTTTGCCATGAGCAATCCTCGATAAATGGCCTTCTCCGCCCCGTGGCGGATTCTGGATCGAATTCGACGCCCGGTTGATCTACTCCTCGCTGCTAAAGCCCCAGGCTACTCAGGGGAGAGATTCTCAGGGGATCTCAGTCCACCGGGATGATCAGGGGGATAACGATCCTGTAGTAGATGTTGACGTTATCGCCCGACCATGCCACTTGCGTCTTTTGGGCCTCCAGCCTCAAGGTGTAGGTGCCGGCCGCTTGGGCGGCGAATAGCTCCTGGACAAAGTGGTGCTCCACGGTGGAGAGGGTGTTGCCGATGTTGCCCGTCCCCGTGGAGGAGCCAGTAACGCCAGCTCCACCGAGAGTCCATCGAAAAGCCTGTCCATTCGTCCTGGCCGCCGTCGAGTTATTCCATGTGACATCAGAGAGGATCACCACATCCGACTTGCGCCTCAGGGTGATCGTGGTCGATTGGGTATCCTGCTGCCAGTTGTTATTGGCAGCCATATTCCAGGCTACTTGATTCTGCCAGAGGGCAGGGACGAAGGTTTGAGCCTCCAGGGTGAGCGCCCCGAATGAGACCACATCGGCAGGGAACTCCGCAGAGGCGTTGAGGGCGAGGAGATAGTTCGCCGTGGGAACCGCCGATGCGTGGAATCCATCCACCGTATCGGCATCCCCTCCGCCCCCGCCCTCTGCCTCAGTCTCCAGATGGGCAACTCTCATCCTGAGATCCTCGATCTCTCTGAGGATCGCTGAGAAGTCCGTCCGCCCCAGGGATTCCGTCATCCTACGCCGTCCTCATGATATAGCAGAGCGCATGGTAGGGCGGCAGCGAGGAGCTGCTCCCCGTATTCCCATTGACACCATGTTGGTGAGATACGCTGTTGCTTATGGCGTGATAATGGTTCGTTCCTGTACAGACGAGTGCTCCCGTTCCCTCCTGATAGAGCGTTATGGGCGCTGTAGCATAGGCCGTTTGGCCCCCATGGTTATGGACGCCGCCCAGGTCGCTGGGAATCGCTACCGTATGGGTATGGGTGACGGCTCCGCCTGTCGCCCCGACCGCATAGCCGGATCCGGCACCGACCACGAACTTATCCTGGAGATCTGGTGTTCCTCCAGTCCCATCGCAGAGCTGCCAGTTCGTAGGGATCGCCCCCACAGCGCCCGACCAGAGGATGATCCCCCCAACGGGGACGAATACCCCGTCAGCGAGCTTGGCTTCTGTGACCGCCCCGTCCTCGATGTTGGCGGTCCCGATCTCGATTGGAGGGCGTGCCCATCCTCTCTGATCGGTGATCGTCATCACGGCAAGGGTGGTGATCGAGACTTGACAGAGGGGGAGATCCCAGGTGACGCCATCGGTCTGCGTCAGCGCCGGCGCTCCAGCGCCCTCGACGCCAGCGATGCGGGTGATCCGCACCGTCTGAGCCGCCCATCCCTTCCTAAGAACGATCCTGTCAACCCGCGTATCGCCAACGGGCGTCGGGATGTTGACATTGACCGCCGTCGAGTTGCGATAGCGGGAGCCATCCACCCATCCGCCGCCCGTATCTATCTGGATCGTATTGGCCCCAGCGTTGGTGGGTTCAAGTTCGTTGAGGAATCCCTTAGCGATCCCCCGGGTAGCCTGCTCGTCCCCGTTCCATTCCATCTGGAGCATATCGGTCCAGTTGTCGTCTGAGTAGGGACCGTCATCCCCTGCTACACTTCCAGTCCACGGCAAACTCGTCTCAGCCATCTTTCACATCCTCCCGCTCTAGATAGCGAGGTATCGATCTTCCCATCTGATCGTCAGCCTCGTGCTGGCCGTCGTATTGCCGGCCGATAATGTAAAGGAGTTGAGCCCATCGGTTGCTACGGGATCGATCTCCAGATGGAATGTGGTCAGGTCCGAATCTGTGGTCAGGTATCCCACGATGTTGCCCGCCGTATCGCTCTCGACGGTCTTGAAACCAAAGCGGGTATCGAATGTGACGGTCTCTCCGTCAGCGATCTCGTAATCCAGTTCAAGCTTCTCTCCTGTCGTGTTATTCGTCAGGAGCATATCATCCGCAGGCCCTAGAATCTGGATGACGGGATAGGCAGGCCATGAGCCATCATAGGTGATCGAGAAGGTCCGGGAGGCGAGACTACCTCCTCCGCCGAATTCCAGTGTATCGAAGTCCCGATTGCCCGCTAGGCCAGGGTTGAGCGGAAAGATGAAAGCGATCCCCGTAGAGACTCCGGGGGCCTCCGTTTGGGCATGATCATCGCCCCACCAGACCGGATCTTCGGCGATGAATCGAGTCACAGCCCGGAAGAAGTTCGGCTCCTCGTTGACAGTCTCCAGTTCGGTCCCCAGGCCAGAATCGTAGATGACGTTCCTCAGCTCCCTGATCCGGCCATCTGGCAGAAACGTCCTCCAGGTGAACGGGCCCAGGTGAGGGTTGATCACCCTGGAGAAAGCATCCCTCAGATCAAACATCGCCCGCCTGTCGCATGTGCGGCTGAACCAATTGAGGATGATATCCCGTGGTTGGAGGACGGTGGCTAGCCAGGTTGCCCCATGCTGGAATGGCGCAGCCTGCGTCCGATGGAGCATGGGCGGCATCATCAGGCCGGCGACGTTGACCCATCGATGAGATCTGGCGTCCAGATGGACCTTGCCCCCGTAGGCGTTCTCGATGAGATGATTCTCAGCTCCCATTATCGGCTCCCCTCAAGGCGCATCAGCATCGAGAGATCCTGCCTGATCGACGTCGGACTCTGTGCGTTCGCATAGTTGGCATTGACGGTATAGTTGGCGCTTCTATTGACCGTTTGGTTGCTGACCGATCGCCCTCCTGGATCACCAGCGACGGTGTGCCTGATCGATCCCCCTGGATCGAATGCGGAGAGAGAGGCAGAGACGATCCTTGCCGCTTCGCCCAGGCCACCGAGCATCCAGGCTCCCCAATTCGGAGTATCCCGCAGGGGCCCTCGTTGGGCAGGGCTTCGGGGGAAATATTCCGCCAGTATAGCCAGGGCCCGATCGATGTTGGGTAACCCCTCAACCAGTCCTGAGGCGAGGCCCTCCAGCCATTGCTTCGCTGCCTCGTAGCCGGCATCATACCAGCCGCCCCGGCCCCCCGCCTCCTGATCCATCGCATCGAGCAGAGACTTGATGATCTCGTGCATGGCATCGAGGGCGGCCCTTGCTGCCTGGAGGGTTCCATCGATGAGCCCCTGTATTGCGTTGATGCCAAGATCCTCGAATTCCTTTGAGGGAGAGGCGACGGCGAGCCCTCCTGCCGCCTCATCGAGCATCCCCGTGACTGCGTAGCGGACGGCAGCGAGGAGCTGCGGAACCATCGAGACCACCCCATCTACCATGCCTTGCATCCAGGAGACGGTGATCTGGAGGCCCATCGTGTACATCTGCGCCGGCTCCGGGATCGATGGCTGATCGCCCAGGTTGAAGATCTCCTCCAGCGCTTCCAGGATCTTGGCAACCACGGTCCTGACACCCTCCACAAACTGCGTCACCTTCTCATTCGTGGGCGGGACGAACTTCGCCAGATCCGCCATGAATTGCAGCGCGGTGGAGACGGAGGAGACGATCTCCTGGACGCCCTCCGCAAAGGCGAAGACATCAGGGAGAGCCTCCGCATCGATGATAGTTCTCATCTCATCGAACTTGGCAACGATCGTCCCAATGTGAATCATAAAGCCCTCAGCATCGACGGCGGCCGCAGCGAATCCCTCCTCCGTGTAGTCGGCGAGGGCGACGAGAGCCTTGACCGTGTTGGTGAGAGCCTTGCCGATCTCCTCCACCACATCAGCGAATTCCTTGATCTCAGGATAGAGTTCCGCATCGACCACGATCCTGGCTGCAGCGAAGTCGAGGACGATCTCTTTCATCGCCTCCACGAACGCATCGAGATTCGCCCGCGCCTTGTTGGCAGTCTGGAGGGAGAGATCCGCCAGCTCATTGAGCCCCTTGACGCCCTTCTCAATCGCCTTGCCGACTTCCTCCGTGGCATCGGCGAACTTCTTGGTCAGGGCGACCACATCTTGATCAGTCCCCTCGCCCGTGAAGGTGAGAGCCGCTTCCTTGAACTTCTCGACGAGAACCTGGATCTGCTGGACGAACAGATCAGCGAGGATTCCCACGTCCGGGATCGTCCTGCGGCGTCCCAGGGCGACGAGAGCCTCCAGGCCCTCACTGACCGCCCCTGCCACGTCGCCGGCAGTCTCAGCGAATGCCGATGCGTGGGTGAGCATCTCAGGAAGGAAATCCTCTGACGCCATCTGGAACTTCTCGACGATGAGCTGGATCTGCCGAGCAAACTCATTGATCGCTGCGTCGATGTCTGGCAGAATGCCCGCCTTAGCCAGGGAGATGATCGCCTCGATCCCCTCGCTGATGACCCCTACGACTTCCCCGGCTGCATCGGCAAATGCCTTCGCTGCATCGAGGGCCCCATGCGCCCACCCTGTCCCAGCATCCTCAAAAGCCTCCACGATGATCTTGAGGAGATCTCCGAATCGCTGAGAGAACGAGTAGATCTGGATGAGCTGCGGCCATTCCTCCATTGTAGCGAGGGCGATCAGACCCTCAAGGCCATCCACGATGACCCCTACGACTTCCCCTGCTGCATCGGCAAATGCCTTTGCCGCATCGAGGGCCCCGTCTGCCCATCCCGTGCCGGCGTCCTCAAAAGCCTCCACGATGATCGCCAGGAGTTGAGCGAATCGCTGAGAGAATGAGTAGATCTGTATATGCTGCGGCCATTCCTCCATTGTAGCGAGAGAGATCAGGGCCTCGATCCCCTCTCCCACGACGCCCACCACAGCCTGCGCTGCCTCTGAGAATTCCTTGATCCGGTCGTATTGCTTCTCGA
>Ga0180434_10003014_pt1 | contig 21735 bp, 31 predicted proteins | sample SS_ome_7_FD_132453 | JGI IMG/M metagenome (GOLD analysis project Ga0180434, IMG submission 132453) | Hypersaline lake sediment archaeal communities from the Salton Sea, California, USA - SS_1_D_2 metaG | ecosystem: Environmental > Aquatic > Non-marine Saline and Alkaline > Hypersaline >...
CCTTTATATACGCCAAACTCATAATACGCTCCCTCAAGTCTGTTTATTCCGCAATAAAAAAAGGCTTTGTTGAGTATATCCTCTTTGCTACTTGGAGAAAGTTTACGCATTATTTCTTTCCTATGACGATATATTGTTTTTTTCATCCCTTCCCAAACCTCACCTTATCATATTCTCCCTCTTCCACGCAGACGCACACTCTCTCGGTAAAACCCTCAGTCCAGCATTTCACACGATTAAGCCCATACTCTTCTATTGCCTGTCTTGAGCATTCCTCATTATCGTATATCGTGGCAACAACAAAATAGAGAAATATGCAGAGAAAAAGAAAGATAACAGTAAACAGAGTGATAAATTCCCTTCTCCTGCTCTTCCTGCCCTTCCGCACCCATCTCGGAAAGTCGGGGTGTTCTGCTTCGTATTCAAAATGTTCGTCTGTCATCCAATCACCACCGTTACATACAAACCGAGTAACGCTATGAGGAGAAAGGAGAGGAAGGAGAGAATTATCCCTACCTTGAGGCCGAGAGAGAGGTCGGAGAAGTAAATGTCATCCACTTTTCTCCCTCTTGTCCAGTTCCTCTACCACTATGGCCCGGACATTCTCCTTGACCTTGTCCTCAAAGCGGTCGATCATCTCTCCCATCTGTTTGTCTCTCTTCTCCAAAACCTTTTTCTGTGCCGCCAATAACTGCTCACTCACCTGCTGATACACCAACTCGGAGATTTCATTAGCGATCTTCTTCTGAAATATGCCCATTAAAAATCATCCTCGGGTTTTGTCCGGTGCTTCTTGACCACTGTTTTCTTGGGTTTCGGTGTCCTCACCTTTGGCGGCTCAGGCATATCCTCTTCATACGCAGACTCGTCAAAGCCCGTATCTTCTGCCTCGTCCTCTTCCCCTGCTCCCTCGCTCTGTATGTCATCCCAAAGCTCAGTCTCAAGCTGTTTGGCCACGAAATACTGATCCTTGATCTCTACCTCTTTGCTGTCCAGAAACTTCCTTATTTTCTTGATAAATTCGTCACTTTCCATTACATCCACCTTTTCTTTTTTGTATGTCTTTGCTGAAACTCTATAAAGCACTGATTCAGCTTCTCTACTAGCTCCCCGTACTTCTCGGGGATGTCAAGGCTATCTATGCCTTCGTTGGATTTCTCCGCTTCCCTGATCCTGTCTTTCCAGAGTCGATGCACCTCGGTGAGTATCGCAAAGACCCTTTTCTTCAATTCTTCCATTATTTCACCTTTCCTTCCTTCATGGCCTTTGTCAGCCGATCCACCATCCTATCCTCAAATTCTTTCTGCCTTTTCTTCATACCGAGATCAGCCATATATGCCCATGAAAGGAGCAGAAAGAAAAATACGGCCATTGTCGCAACCCCGGCAATCATTCCATATGTAAATTCCAGACTCATTTTTCCACCTCACTGTCCCTCAGGTAGAGGTCATAAAAATTCATGTCCTTGATATACGGCCACATCTTCACTATCTTGAGGATGCGAAAGACGTTAAATATGACCATGATGGCACATACAAGCACCAATAGCCATATACCACGCTGTATCCCGTAAACCATTGCCAAAGCGAAGAATAGTATCCCTATAACGGAAATCCCGGTGTTCATAAGGTGATAGGCAGACGGGTGAAACCAAAACCACATCTTGTAACTGAGATTCCTCACGTCCGGATAATATCTCCAGTGATCCTGTGGATCAGTCCAATCATGCACCCACGGGAACATCTTTTCCCTGTTTTCCTGAAAATAGCGAAGTTTCATTGTAGTATCTTGCACTTTCCCATCATTAATCTAGGCTCTTTCTCTACCCATACTTGCACCAAATAATACCACTTGCACATATTGGGATCGAACTCCTTAGTGATAGCCCCAATTTCTCCATCGGAAGTCAACGTCCCCTACCTCCATTTCCATTGGAAACCCCCTCAATCCTGATTTCCTCTTGAAAATCCTCAAGGCAAAACTCGCATATTGGCTTCCCTGCATCCTTCCCCTTCTGAATATAGCCGATACAGGGGCTAAGTCCGCAAATATGGCATTTCTGCCATATCTCACCGCCTACTGGAGTCGTTCTACGCTGTTGCTTTATGCTGTTTATGCTGTTTATGCCAACATTTCTATTTAGATTCTCTATATAGGAATCTGAGTGAGAATTTTGGAAAAAATGGCATAAATGGCATAATTCTGAGTCTTTTTTGATAGTTATGCCTTCAATCCACTGCGTACTCACGAAAACAGCCTGCTGATCCTCTCCAATTTGTTTCTTTGGGGTCTTTTCCACAAAAAACCCCTCTTCCTCAAGATTCATCTTAAATTCTGACCTATTGACCCTTCTCCGCTTGTTTTGCTTCAGATAGGCCCGGTAAGCGGCATACAATTCATTATATTTTATATAAACCGTATCGTCCACTATGCAATGATCCCGGATAAAGGTCGGCAATGGGTTACTAGCCATAATATATCTCTCCTTCCGATGCTCTATGCTCCCTTGATTCGAGAACTTGCCTATTTCGAGCAATTTCGGGAGTATTTGTGTCACTTTCTTAGCCAAATTGTTATATTCGTGTTCCGGTACAGTCTCCAGTATATCTTTTCCTTCCGGGAAATCGTTGGGGAAGTCAATAATCAGCCATCGCCGCCACCATCCCTCTGAGGTATCAGTGGTTGACGGCAGACTATTTGAGGCTATGATGATCTTGGCATAATTATGGGCATCAAAGGGGTCTTTATTCTTCTTCTCGAAGCCGATAGTATCCTGTCCAGTGAGCCTCTTGATAATGCTTGACTTTGACAATATATTGAAATTTGTCTCGCCAATAGTGCAAAGAAGGCGTTTATAGAGCTTGAAACTCTCAAATCTGCTGACAGAGAGCAATTCCAGATCAGAACTCGTGCAATTATGCGATCCGAGAAACTTGGTGAGCAACCGTATAAAGCATGATTTCCCATTTCTCCCGCCCCCGAACAGGCAGAAGATGAGGTGGATCGGATAATCCGTATAGCAACAGTATGCGATAATCTCGTACATTGTCTCCACATATTCCTTGCCGACCCATTCCGCTATCAGGCGATCCATGACCGGGGTGCGATCTGTCTCCCCTATCTCCCACGGGATCGGGTTGGCAAAGAAGTATTTGGGGGTAACAGTGTAGAGTTTCCGGGATGTGAGGCTGTATGCCTTATCCTTGAACTGCACCCATTTGGGATGGGTGGGAAGGGGTATCTTGTCACGGCCGTATCTCTTGACTGCTTCCAGATAATTGGCCCGTATGCCCCTTGTTATCGTAGCCCCGTAGAAACTCATATTCTTGTCAAGGGCCTTCATCACTTCCGTGTCATCAATCACTTCCCAATAGTCTCCCGGGATGTTCCAAAACCAAAAAATCCCGTTCCGGTCGTAATGATAGGGCTGTGAATTGTAGAAACGCTTGGCATTTTCGATGTAGTTGTCAAGGCGGAATCCCCTGCTCCTGATCCCGGCCTTGAGCTGTTGCATCTCCTGTTTGTTCTGTTCCTCTATATAGTCCTCACGCTCTACAAATTGCCCTTTATCGTCCAGAACAGGCTCTTTAAGAATTTTGGCTATTGGCTGATCGGTGATCTCCTCTATGATCTCCTCATTCATTCTATAACGACTTCCACATATGGAGACTGCATCAATTTCTCGATCTCTTCCCGGGAATAGAATTTCCCGGGAGTACCGAGGGCATTTCTGCATCGGATTAGCTTATAGCCCAACTCTTCCTGAAGGAAGGTGTAAACCTTCCTTTTGACGTACAGTGTCATTTAATCCACCTTCACCTTGCCGAATCCTTCCTTATCGGTCATAATCTTTATCTTATCGCCGACTTTGGGAAGGTTGCCGTACTTGCGGACATATTTCCCGAGGTTGCTGTTCGCTGAATAGGCCGTCTTGCCACCGGATTCCGCATAGGTAAACACCTGCGACAAAGTAACCGGGGAGTCCTCAACCATACAGGCCATCGTGATGTTTATGGCCGGGGATTTAGGATCACCCTGCCATTTCTGAAGATTCTTCACAAAGTCCTCAGTCTTGCCATCAGCAATCTCTACTATCGTTGCGTCCAATACACTGTCTTTCGGTAGATATTCCATCTCCTTGCCCTTTTCCGGGTCGTATGCCATTTCATTCCTCCGATACTTCCAACAGATTATGCCGGAGTATCTTGTTTTCCTTTCGTATCCGGTGCATTTCTTTTCTTTGTTCTTTGAGTGCTTCCCGTAGTGCGTTTACGGTGTCCTGAAAATGCCGCCGACTTATTGAGTTTTTTGAGTCTTTTTTTATACTTGCGGATTTTTCTTCTGGCATCTTTTATCAACTCTTCTGTTTTCTGGATCAATCGCTCATAGCGATCCCGGTCAACCTTATAGTAGTCGATGGGATTCATAGAGGCATAGTTTCCCCTTATCTATAAATATTTTTGTATTCACCATATAGTAGTAATATACATATTAGTATATTAACTCCGATATATTTATAAAGGAAATGGATATACTATATATATCCCTATATGGGACGGAGAACTGAAAAATGGAAATCGAAAAAGCGATACAGAATTTTAAGGTGAAATTCACCAGTAGCTTAAACATGGATCAAGATGAATATATCCATCTAAAAATGGAATTGAGCGATGATTTAAGGGATTTATTGAAGCAGTGCATAGTACCAAATTCTTCGGTAGCAATCCCCCGAGAATATGCGGCTTGCCCCGTGGATGTGAGATCACGGCCAAAGATCAAGGGATGGATCGCTACCGGGTTTTCTTGCGATGTTTGGCCCTATATTTTCTGCAATGGGTCAGTAGAAACCGGGGTATCCAGTTATAAATTTAACTCTATTCGCACGATAACCCGCTTTGTAGAGGACATAAAGGGAGAATTTAGATCGCTAATAAATACGATTATCAGAGCGAAGAATCTTAATCACACGGTAGTGTATAATGTAGAGGCCCGAGAATGAAGGGGAATATAAAGATAGGGCTTGAAATTGAGGCCATATATAACGGTCTTAAACTATCCCTTCCCATCGGTGGATACCATGAGGGTATCCGAATTTCCCATTCTTGGAAAAGTGAGAGCGATGGTAGTATTCGCACGACTGAGCCATATGGTGATGGTGTTGAGTTTGTGAGTGATATATTTAATTCAAAGGCTGAAATGCGACAGGGATTAAAGGAACTAAAAAGGATCATTTCCGGATCAGGGAAGTATGAACTGGGGGAAGTTATGGCCTTCAATCATTCGTGTGGATCGCACGTCCATGTCAGTGTCCCGGGGTGGAAATTTAGGGATAAAGCAATTTTTCAATCCCTTAAAAAAACACGGACATATTTTCTGGACAATATCCGGGAGAGCGATATTGAGAGCAAAGAGGAAATAATCCGCAATTATACAAGATCATACGCAGAGCGTATTGATCGCTTAGAATATCATCGGAGAAATATAGAGTTTAATTTTACGGGAGAAGAGGATAACCGGGGCTTTGAATGGCGTGCCCCAAATATGACCGGGATAAAAACATGGGCGGAATTGATGCAGTTTTATGATATTATCTATGATAGTATTCGGTATCTTGTAAAAGCTACCTCAAAGTGGACTCTCCCAATAGACACGGACAAATTGAGCATAGAAGAGCGAAGAGAGTTCAAAGAAGAGGGAAATAAGAAAACAGTCTCTACTATAAGGTTTGATAAATTGAAGAAGAGAAGGAGCGTATTTCGGGAGCGTATAATTCCCGGTTATACAACAACAGAACTAAAAATCGAAAATGCGAGGGAAGAAGAATGTGTAACATTAACATAATAATGAGAAAGCATCTGGACTATAAGGAGAATTGGTTATTGGGATTTTTGCAGAGCGTAACAGCGTGCAGTTATAATAGCAACAGCGACGGAGAGGGTATGTATATTCGTGATATTGTGATAAAGAATATCAGCAAGATAAATTATTTTAACTATCGGGATCGTATCAAGGACTCCCCCGTAATCATTACCCACCAAAGGATGAGTACATCGGGCTTTTCGGCTGAATATACTCACCCGTTCTATAATAAGGACTTTGTATTAGTGCATAACGGGATCATGTACGAGTATGCAGAGGGAAATAAGAGCGATACATTCGTATTTTTCTCCCGGCTAATGCAGACCTATAAGATTATGAAGGGAAGCAGAGAGGAGCGTCTTATCGGGGCTATAAAGCTATTGTTAGACAACAAATCACCCGGTAGCTACTCGATCGCTATATATGATCGGAAAACTGAGCTATTGTATTATTTTAAGAACAGTAGTACCAGTATGTACGCTATTCGAGATAATTCTCTTCTCTATTTGACAACAAATCAAGGGAACATTAAGTTTTTTGACCTTCCCACAACTGTTCAGCAGAATATAAAGTCGTATCAGATATACCGAATAGACAAGAAACTTCAGTTTAAGAAGGTCGGGAGAATTGCACATCAGGAGACATGGAAAAATCTAGTAGTGCGTGAGAAAGCAACAGCAGACTATCAAAACTATTGGAATGGTTATTGGTGAGGGTGAGAGCGATGAATGGAAAGTGTAGCGTACGGAATTGCCCCTATAATAAAGCATATGGTGATGGCCTTTTTTGTTCGGAGCATCGGGTATTGTGGCGTTCGTATTGCTTTCGGTACAAATTGAAGAATCCACGGGATACAAATTTTATTCGGTGGCATCTTAACCGTTTTCAAACAACAGGATAAATGCGAGGTAAAAAAAATGAAATGTAAAAAATGCAATTATGAAGGAGAGTTTAAGTATTGTCCGCAGTGCGGAACAAAGGGAGAGCTGACAGTAGCGGAGAGACTGGATCACTTAGAGAAGCGAATAGTGGCCCTAGAATCGAAGAAGAAGGTACAGAGAATCGTGCAGAGGGTAATGCCCGGGAATAATACAGTAGCTAATATGAAAGGAAAACCGAATCTGCCGAGAAAGCAACTAATGGCAAGGGCGGATGCTGTGGCGGAGTATGTCAAAAAGAAGGGTCAAAAAATAGCTATATCAAGAGCGTATCTGCAAGCGATAGGGATTACTCCCTACACACAAGCCTTGAAAGAGATTAAGAGAAAACTGATGAAATATCACAAAGAGATCGGAATAACGAAAAGAGGGAATAGGGTGTATCTGTATCCGAATCGGGAGAAGGTAAAGAAAATAGAGAAGGTTACTACCGGAAGAACAACCCGAATTAGGAACATTAATAAGAAGGCAAGCCAATATATCAAAGAAGGGATGGCCCGGAAGGATGCGTTTAAGCGTGCGGCTCAAGAGTACGATCTTATCGGAAAGGGCATGATTCGGAAGAAACCCCTTAATGTATTGTCCAGAGATGAACAGAGGGCGTATATGGCAAAGAAGCAGGCCACTATATCGTATCCCATGCTTCAAAGTTTGCCCGAGGACAAGAAGCAGATATTCCGGGATATTATGCAGAGAGTTATAACAGAGAAGGGGACATACGGAAAGATAGACAGCGAGGCGTGCGGAGTACCCACAAGAGACTATCTAAACCACCTTATAGAGATCATGGACAAGGCCGAATGGATCGCTAATTATTACGGGGTAAAAAATAAGTTTACCATTCATAGAATCGGGGATAAAGCAGAGCTGAGGTACGAAGGATGACAAAAACAATACTAGAGAGGAAAATAAAACCGTTTGGCAACACGGGCCACGTTACGCTCCCGAAGAAATGGTTGGGCCGATGGGTAATCATTATCCTCAAGTCAGAGGCCAAGATCAAGAAGGACGATCCCCGGCAAGTTGTCGTGGACATGAGGGAGTGGAAGCGAAGAGAGGATCAGTGGGATGAGTTTCCGAAAGACGGATACTATAAGGAATGATTAGATATAGAGGAGATCATTCTCTATAATGATCCCCATACTCTCTTGACCCCATTCTCTTTTTTTGGCCCGCACCCATGCGAGCCATGCTTTTTTATTCTTTAGAAATATTCTTCTTTGTGCATACGCTGATACTACTGCTACTTTTTCCCTTATCAGTCTTTTTCCCGAAGTGTAGCCACCTACCCCTTGCACGGAAGTGTAGCCACCGAATAACCTACTAAGAAACCTTCTTGTAATGTTGACCCTTTTCTTAAACATGGTTGCTGAGATCGCCCGAGACTTTTTCGTTGTACTCGGCACAAGCACGGCTGTCTGAATAGGTAAAGAAAAAGAATTGGCCACTCTTTTCAAAGAGGGCCGCTTTGTTTTTTTCACTGTTATGTCCTTTTTCCCCGCTTATCCGAACGATTCTTCCGGGTTTCCCAATACTTCCGTCCCGACTTACTTCTCCTTTTGCCCGGGGGAAGAGCCTTTCTCTTTCGATCTACTGAGATAACACTGCCGCCCCGTTGATAGGATACAACGGATAAGATACGGGGCATCCTTGATCTTGTCCGCCTTCTTGTTGCTCTTTTTCTTGGCATTTCTCTCCCTCTATTTTTTATACAGCTTGACTATCCCCGCACCAACCATCGCCAGTACCAACACGCCAACGAATGTCGCAAACACGATCATTCCGTTCTGGAAGGTCTGTGCAGAATCGCTCTCAGTGGTTGCTTTTAGATAGCTATACGTTGCTGTATAGGTATCATCGGGGAGTGGTGTGCTTATTACTCCTTGCGTTGTGTAGTTTAGAATGTCATCACTGATATTGTTGAGAATGTAGTAACCCCCTGTCGAGGCATTTGCCAGTCCGGTAAATGCGTAAACCTCTTCTGTTGCCGTCAGTTGCCCTGCCCCGCTTGCAATACTGATATTCTCCTCAAGTGTGGTATCATCCCTCAATGTTGTCTCAAACTGTCCGAGGACTGCAATCACCGCAAGAACAATAACTGCCAAAGCTCCAATAACGACGGCCGCCGATTTAAATTGTCCTATGTTCATTTTTTAAATGGAAAGCAAGGGAGAGATTGCTCTCTCCCCAAGTACAGTTTCGCAGGTGTGATTGAATGACTATGTTCCCTTGTACATCGAGACAATGACTTTGCCCATCAATGCCAAGATGATGACACCTACAAAGGTAGCGAATACGGTCAAGCCTGTAATGAAGAGGTCAGCTTCGTTACAGAGTCCAGTGCTGTACTCGGTTGCCGAGGAATTACTGCAATTACCGAGTGTTCCTGAATCCTTAAATCCAGTCACCACAGCAATGCTAAGCAATACCACAACAGCAAGTCCGCCAATCGCTACTGCGTAGCTTTTCAGACTGCCAATGCCCGCCATCTTTAGCTCCCTTTATACAGAGAGACGATCACCTTGCCTACAAGTGCTAGAATGACTACTCCTACAAAGGTCGCAAAGATCGTCAGACCAGTCACGAATTTATCTGCCGTTGCATTATCCACAAGGTTGGTGTCTTTAAAGCCGCTAACCACAGCCAAAGTTGTCAGAACTACAACCGCCAATGCTCCAATCGCAATGGCATAACTTTTCATAGAGCCTACTCCCATTTGGTCACCTCAATATGTTTTTTGACTATTTAGCGAAGGGATTATTTAAACTTTTGTTACCATGTTAACATTAATCCTCTTTCGTCGATTTAATCCACACAGCTAACACTATCGTCAGCAGAGGAAAGACCCACATCTGAGTGTCGTCCAACAGACCCCGGACTACCCCGTTTTGCACAACAGACAAGGCCCGCAGAAAGAAGGAGACAAGAGTAACGGCCATTGAAGCGTACAGAGCGTTAACCGCAGGGCGATTCCCGGTGTATGATCCTTGCGTTCCGGCTACAAAAAGAATGATCCACAGCACGATGAGAAGCAGAAAGTAAAGCCACCCGTTGTATATGTCCTGATTGACATTAACGAAAAAGTCCATAGGTGAGGATACATTGGCGATTGCCGTAATCCTCTCTATTGTTATGTTCGTTGCATTGCTGAATCCTAGTCCGGGCATATTACATCTCCCACCGTGAATAGAGTGAAACCAATAGGAAGGCAAGGGTGATACCGACAATAAGGTTAATGATAATGATTATGATTCCGGGTATCTGATAGTATTCGCCGATAATTGACAGTATTTCAAAGGGAAGGGTGACAAGCCCTACCACCAGTTTGCCTATTCCGACACCGCCAGTAATCAACGCTCCGGCTACATCAAGCGGGTTTAGGGGATTTTTTAAAGTCGTTATCGCTCTTTGAATATCAGATGCCGCATCAATGATGTTTATTGTGCGAAGCTGATCTATAATATTTCCTTCTTCCCCTGTTTCCGTGAGGGTCTTGACTGCCCCTTTTTCTATGTCGTACCCCTCTTGAAGCCCGTCATAGATTAATCCATAGAGGCCGACCATCATGGTAAAGAGTAGCAACCCTACTGTGAAATGCCGCATCTTGGTCATTTTCTCGACCCCCTCGCCACGGCTATGACGATTACAATAAGGGCAATAATGGCCGATACTATTTTCCAGTCAAAGGCTGTTATCCCGATTACAAAGGCAATGACCACACCAATTCCACCCATTATCAAGGTGACTTCATTATTTCCTGCATACATGAGCATCATGGCCATAACAAGCAAAACAATCCCGAACAAGGCCGCAGACCCCAAGACATCAGCTCCCTGCTTCTCTACATAATAAGAGAGGGAATCCTCGCACGTTCTGGAATACCCGCCTTGATATATCTTCCCGGACAATAAGTAACTCCATCCGCTATCCGGTACACTTGCCTGAATTAAGGGAAAGGTTGAGCAGTTCTGCCATATTTGGGTATAGTTCCCTATGGTCTGCCTGTACGCCGTCAAGCATCCTGTTATAGGAGCATCACTATATGGATTACTGCCCCACACCATTCTTGCGGTGCTGTCTGTTGGTTTGGTGAGATTGCATTGTATCTGCTGAAATCCGATAAGGGCATCAAAATCCAACTGAGAGGTATCTATATAATAGGTCACAGAGTCAGAGCTTTCCACATGACACTGCGTCCAAGATTCCTCATCACGATAGAGTACCCCGCCTGTCACAACTTCATAACTGTACTGCGTGTTGATTAGTTCTATGTTGCCGACAGCAATAGAGTTGATAATCGGTGGACTAGAGACAAGGATGCGTGTGCCATTTCCCAAGCATCTGTATATATAGAGCGTGCCATCTATTGCCTGATACTCGGTCGTGTACCAGTTGTAAGTTATCGTGGTGGATTCCGAAAGATTAATCATATACAAGCGACGCAATAAGGTCGGATCATTGCTCACCAAGAGCGGATCACCCTCTTCCCATTGATAGGTATTGGTCGCATAGCCATCTTTGGTCAGTACAAATCTTCCCGTTAGCTGATAGTCAACATCCACTTCCGAAGGATTAGCACTACTGCAAATTGAATTATTGTATGTGTCATCCCATATTCCAGTGACATTATAACTAAATACCCCGTCCGATATTTGCAGATCATAGGCGTTGTCTATCTGGATACTTTCATCGGACAGCTCATCCCAATAGCTTATATTGAGGATCGGATAGGCATAGTCAGTACAGTTGCCCACCCCGTAACTGCTCAAGTTAGCCCCGGAAGAATTGACAAACGAGGAGTAATCACTATCGAGTTGTGCCTGACACTCAAAGATAAAGCTGTCATTCACATTGAACAGAGCCTTTGGAAGTGTGCTAATCTGAGTCGTGTTATTTGGAGTCACCCCGTACTCTGTCCCTGAATTGTAGAGAACATCGTTCCGATACCAGTTATAGTTGACAGTGAGTTCATCCCCATAGAGAGACACCGGATGGCAATATCCTGTAAAGGAAGTCGATCCCACGGTAATGGACGCATTGCTGACACTAAAATTAAGGTCGCAGTCATTCTCTAAGAAAGGCACATAGGGCGTGTTGATTTGGAAATAAGTGCTGTCATCTCCGGGGTATCGGACACATACTTTCATCAAGGGATTAAGGTAAGCGGCCACATGAATCTTGTCAGTGTCCGGGCCATAGCTTGTATTGAGAATCCACATCTCCGAATCAGTATTGTTAAGAGTCACGTTCTTCATAGTGGGATCAAGATTATTGATAAGAAACTCTGTCGGCTCATAGAATCTGACATTGCCGTTGCTATAATACTCTAATCTCTGATAGCCGTCGCCTTGCCATCGAAAGTCTGTGTAGTTGACAGAGAGATTATTGTATCCGTATATTTCTATATCTGACGGGGCATTATTGCAACCCCCTACCTCATTCCCGGAATAGGAAGTGATCTCGTTCCCATTGACTTCCCCGAAGAAGTCGGCATAGCTGTCCTCATAGGGAATGAATGTAAGATACCGCTCGAAATGGTGGCGGCCCGTTCCGCCGTTTCCATAGGAATGAGCAGGATCACCGCCCAAAGCCTGAGAGGCTGTCTCGATCCATGTAAGTTGGGGAGTATAGACATGGATATTGGCACTTCCGGCTGTGATACTGCACCCTGATCCCGTGTCTCCTGCTCCGCCCGCTCCTACTCTAAAATATGAATAATTGATATAGGTCAAATTCTGCCCGTAAATATAGAGATCAACATTCCCGGATGCCACTCCTGCCGCCGCTCCCTGACCGCCTATATTGATACTGGTATTGAGAATATAGGTGGAGTTTCCCCCAATATTAAAACTGACAGAATCCGGGCCGGATGACGCATCATGCTTGAAACTGCTGTTGTAGATATAGAGAAACCCCGTAGTGTTTATTTGCCGTGGCCCTGCTCCGCTCGTGGCCCATGTCACCCCATAGAAATATACATCTTTGGTTGTGTTGACATATGTGCCTGTTACTGTTCCAGTACAAGTAAAGTTAGTGGGGTTATCCGTGCATCCCGTAAGGTTGGTCACTGTTGGATCAACGGTCACAGAACTGCCCAGCGAGAACGTTCCTGCACCTTTGGAGAAGCCAATGGCCAATATCCTCAGAGCCGGATACCCGAACATCGAAGCATCCCCAACAAAGAAGTCCGTTATATCGAACTCAGACAAGAGGTCAGAATAATCGAAAACATATGTACCAAAGTCCGAGTCGTCATAGACACCGCCATCGAGGGGGAAGTGTAATTGGGGCATCCGATTGTTGAGATCGCCTCGAATATGATAATCTTGATTCAGTGGGTACGATTTGTCATTATATACCACATAATCATTTTCGTTGATAGTGGCTATATACCACATTTTTGTGGAATGTAAGTCTTGATAATCATTCACCACATAGTGCCTAATTTTCGGTTTTATGCCCGAAAAGTCAATCCGCATATTCCATAGGAAATGAGGGTTGGATGCCTCGGCCTCATAGGTTTCATTCTCTGCATGGTAATCAATATCCCATGTAAAATCAGCAGAAGTCCTGTTGATCTCGTCTGATGTTATGGCAAATCCGATCTTTCGCAAGGGCCGATCATTATAGAATACCTGAATGTAGCCATTTTCATCGGGAAGAAAGCAGAGGTTATTGCTCATGCAGTACCGACCGTCCTGCTCTAATGCCATAACTACTGGAAAGAGAAACAGCACTAGTAATACTAGTAGTTTTTTCATAAAAATGTCTCAAGGATAACCCTATATTTATTTAGGGGAGGAATTTAGACTTCACCTCGTAAGATTCTATTAACCTTTGGTTTGTGTGTGTTTGACATTTTAGTTATAATACTATATCTTAATCCATTTACCTTGTTTCAATTTATTTTTGAAATATCTTTCACTTATTCTATATGAATATTTATATAAGGGTTTTCCTGCTAATTTAACTCTTTTCAATCCACTTTTTCTGTTATTTGTATGGAAGAAATATCTAGTTGGATTTGTTTCTTTACTTAATATTCCTTCTTTGCTCATCCAAGCTGTTGCCATTTATACCATCCTCCGATTTTTTTAAAAAATAAATTGCTTTTCTCCATAATTTCCAGTTATATGAACATCCGTGTGATTTATTTTGGGAAGGTGTTATGCGAGGAATTGCCCCTTTTCTTTCTTTGCGAATAGTCCAATACTGCCGACAATCACTAGGGCTAGTATGACCCAATGAAGATTTGTACATATATAGACAGTTTTTGGGAAATAGCCAATAACGGCGTTGAACGCCTCATTGCTCACTATCTCTTGGAATATGAAGTTGAAGAAATACGAGATAAAGCCGAAGAAAGCTGAGAGTATGAAAGTTACTATAAAGAATACGGGCCGTGCCGCTAAAGCATAGGTCGTTATGCCTGCTCCTATAATCAGCGTAATCATCAGAACAACGATCACCCAATCAAACCACTGCAAGTAGTAAAGAAAGGTATCGCCCGCATACTTCGTCGCCCCTTCATAGTATCCGGCATCGTCAAATTGCGTTATAAAGGATGAGAGGAAAAGGTAGGCAAAGATAGAGAGGATTCCAAATACAAAGAGGAATATGATGGCCGCAAAGTAATTCTGAGCCTGTCCGCCTTTGCTAGTAGTTAATGAAATCATAGATGTTCGCTCCTCTCTCAAATTTCTTCATAATAATCAATAGGATTTCATTCGCCCTCAGTGGCCTTTTGCCGTTCAGCATCCGGGTTGCCTGTATCTTGCGAATAAATACGATAAAGGGCTTGTTTAGCCGAAGATGGCTTGCCCCGAGAAATGTCCTTGCAGACTTTCTCACCACTTTCCTTCTTTTCCTTCCCATTTGCTCCCTTTCTGCAACGATGCTGTTCCCTCTTCAGGCACAGCCACCCGTAATGATGCCATAAAAAAGCTGTACATCGCCAGTCCAAATCCCACAATAATCATCACATAAAAATTAATTCTCAGCAACGTTGATACGTCCTGCCCGATTTCATTGGCATACATAAATGCCGCAACGAGGATAATCTGTATCACCATGAATGAGTATCCGAGAAACGAGGGCCAAAACTGCTTGTTCATGTACCCTACTATGCCAAAGAACACAATAAAGATCACCATGCCGAGCATCATTCCGATCATGTTACCACTCTCCACGAGGACATTGCCCGAGTCTCCATTGGTAACGACAAAATCAAAACTTCCAAGTTGTTTAAGGGTATAATTGAAATAGCAAAGATCATCTCCATCAAAGTCCCCCATCGTGTAATTTGCGACATTATCCCCATCTTGATTATAGAGCGTGACATTTTCAGCACCGCACTCCGGATATTTCCATGCCGATGTAACGACACAAGGAATATTCCTTAATTCCGTAATCTCCTTGCACTGTTCCTCTAAGCCGAAGCCTAGAGGAATCAGTAACAAGAGACTCAGGAGGAGTGTTATTGTTAATTTTCGCAATATTCATCTCACCCCTAAAATTGTATCTCTAAGTCCTCTGGCTCATCCTCTGTTTTCCATCTGTCTATCTTTGCTAGTATGACCATTATTCTCCTCTTCAATGTCTTTTTTAATTTATCAAGCAGGGTATCTGTAAATTGATCCTTGCACTCTAAATCTGCGGGATAACCGCACTCTCTCCGTAATCCCTGCTTGTATTTCTGGAGAAATAATATCTCGGAGTGGTTTTTCCACCTCAGAGTATATTCTCCCTCTTCAAGCCTGATATTCCAGCATCCTACCACCCACTTATAATAAATCATGCCGTCCTCTGATATATGGCGGTCTGCGTTCTCCATAATCTGGCACTCAAAGTCAGAATAGACAGTAGAGAAGCCGACGGTTGTATCATAGTTGTCTATTGCACTCTGGCTTATTGTCTGCCCGTCTGTGTAACCATATACCGCTATGCTCATCAAGAGCATTAACCCGAATAGTATTGCGTATTTCATATGCACGTTCCGAGGCAGGTTGCCCCATTATCATAACATATACAGCCTGTTGCATGAATATTGCCTGTTACATTAAGATCGCCTGTGACATTAAGCGAGGATTTAACGATCATTCCCCGTACTTCTGGATTTGTCGGCTGAAAATTAGCGTACCAGTCCTGCATATAAATCGCTATGCCTTCAGGGTCTAAAGCGATAGTCGGATCAATATCTCCCCATATAGTGAGGTTGCGATTCTCTCCATTCGCTGAATTAGCGAATAGATAGCTAGAGGCTGACGCTCCGTATACTGTATGCAACTCAAAAATATTATTATCTATGAGTTGGAATACCTGCCGACAGCTAGACTCACCCTGCGTACACATAGCTATAACCACGTCGTTATTATCGCCTGAAAATCTGAACTGTCCGTCTGTATTCTCATAAATAAAGCTCGTGTCAAAGTATAGGCGATTGTCGTTTAAATCTGCGTTGCCGTATATGTCAAACGCTGAGCCGTCGTCTGATCCTGTATAGATATTATATCCTGAATCTGAATCCCAATAAAAATAGTTCCCTGTTGGCATCTCTGCTTCTCCCTTAAAATAAGTGTAGTTTATATATGTGCCATCCCCCGGAATATCTCGGAGTGTCGCTCCTGTTAATCCACCATCTGCTCTTAGTGATCCGCTTATATCTACATCATCAGTTATTGAGAGTTCGCCTACTATATCTACGGAAGTAAACCCACCACCGTCCGATCCATCAATATAAATATTGTCAGCCCACAGATTAAAGTATCCTGTATCGTCATCTGAGACGTCTGTCTGTATGTCTATGGTGTCTAAATTGGGAGAATGTATATAATTATCAGAATGCCTAAACTCTATATGCTTAGAAGCATCTACGAGAGAATCATCATTAAGCCCTATCTTTCCAGAGCCACCAGTTAAATATAATCCGCTATCTCCGTCTATGCAGATTCCATCCGTTGAACATTCTTTAATCGTGCTTTCCTCTGTGCCTCTGAAAATAATTCTGCTTGACACTCCAGACGCAAGAGATGATCCCTGCCCGAGTACAATATCTGCTAGTTGGCAGTTCAGCTCTCCGATTGACTGATCCCAATAGCATTTTCTGTATGTGTCTCCCCAGTCTGTATATTCTGAATAGAGGGAGAAATTATGCCCTGCTCCGTCTGATCCTATGTCTAGGTTTCCAGTAATGGGATCGTTGGATGCGTCCAATTTAAGATAGGTGTCATTCAGTCCGACGATAGTGGTCGCATTGATAACTGAGGTATTGACAAGGTAAGAAGCAAAGAGATTCTGCACGGTCAGATTTCCGTAAGAACAATCACTGCCGTTCATACAGTAATAATTATTCAGATAACCGTATGTAATCGGTTTCCACGTTGTCTCGGCACTAACGATTCCGGCCATCAATATCATCAGTATCAATATATATCTCATTCGTCCACACTCGGGGGCGGCTCTTCTTTTTGTATTTCCTCAGTCTCATAAACCTTGCCTTCCATAGCCGCCGCAATGATTCTGGAAGCCTGTACGGTGTTGGAACTTATTTTCTCCTGACTGACTATCAGCTTGTCGTTTATTTCTATGTATGCGTCCGCAAGGAAATAGGTAATGGCTACAAGGCCCATCATGCCTATCCCGACGACTATCCACGGGGTAATGGCAGTTAGTATGTCCTTCTCCTTCTTCATCCGGTCTTTCCGCATCGCCATCTCGGTCTTAATCATGTTAATACGGTCATGCGGTAGCGGCCGAAACACCAATGTTCCTGTCCGCCTATCGTAGCCGGAAGTCAGCAAGGTGCAGGAATCCTCATGGACTAGCACCCGTACTCTTTTGTCCTTTTCTCCCCAATAGTCAACGCAGTCGTTCGTTACCGCAGGCACGGTTTTCTTGAGCTTTACCAAATTGTATATCGTGATGCCCGGGTCTTTCTCAACCTTTTCGACCACATCTTTCGTATAGGGGCGAAGGTCAGAGAGAAGATAATTTGAAATTACCTTCCCTGTCTTGTCTTTTACCGGGGGCTTCACCCCCTCGCCTAGCTGATATACCTCGGCTTTCCATGTGATCTTTTTGGGACGGGTCATCAACCATATAAGATACATCCCGCCCCCGCCGACACCGAGGATCACCAAAGTAGTGATTACTATACCTAGTATGTTTGCCATTCATTCACCCCTGCACTGTTATTTCGCACCAAATAATGCACTTTTTATCTTGGTAAACATTCCCGCCTTCTTCACTTCCTGCATTTGCGGCTGTGGATACATAGGAGCTTGCATAGGCTGATTCCCTAACTGGACACTTTCTGATCGTTGGGTAGTGGTTGAGAGCAATTTGCTGTATTTGCCGTCACCCGCACCCATGAGGACTAATTCTGCGGCGTGCTGTAATTCAACAGCTACCCGCAAGGCATCACCGTTGTTGCGAATCCTGAACTCCTCGGGGCGTGTTCCGAGATTAAGCCATACCACATCGATAATATCTGCCACTATATTATTGTACTCATCCCGGCCAATATCCGTTATGATATTATTCTCCCGGGCATAGGTCTTGAGGTAATCGATACACCACTGTGCCGCCCGTTGATTCATAATGGGCTTGATATACCGGCTCTGGACAAATCTTTCCTTATCCTCATCCCATACAAGGCCGAGCCATCCGTTTACCTTGTCTCGGACATAGGGATCAAAATTGGTCAGTTGCTTGAGGAGATCGCTCTGTTTCTCCATCGGCGGAGACATATCACCGCCATAGAAATTATCGTAAGGCTGACCCTCGAGCATAGGATCATAGGTATCCGGCTTCTGATCTAGAAAATCATCATCTTCCGCTATCGTATCATTGGATTGGATTTCCATTATAGCTTGATCCTGAGACTTCCCCTGAAGGGAATCGTGCGGTTGTTAACGACATAGTACCACTTAAATTTTTTCTGCGTAATGTATCCTTTGGGGAGCAACCTATTCAATCTGTCCTTTGTGAGTTTTGTCTCCCATCCTGCCGAGCTGACCGTCAATATCCTTTTTCTCGGCAGAAGAGTGGCAATCTTATTGCCCCATACATAGTAGTTGACCGCCCCATTCATCCTGACGAGGGCATCCCTGACATTGCGAAGTGGCCTTCGTGTGGTTGACTTCTTGTTCCTCGCATAAAAAAAGAGCATCTGCTTGAAGGTGTATCCTGCCATTTTAATTCATTATTTTGAATATTTTGATGTTTCGCATTATTGTGCCTGACCTTCTTTCACGGACTCGTCGTAATACACGGGCAAATCTCATAGCGGCCTTCTTTGTTTTCCATACCTTCTCGGGATAGACCACCTTCTTTCCCAAACTATTTACCCATTTTATAGCATAATACGCCATTTTCCCATTACCTCACTATTTTTCTTATCTCAAGGCCAGTGAATCTTCTGCCCTTCCGCAAGAGCCTGACCCTTTCCTTTCCCGTGGCCCGGATGCCGAACAGGACACTGTACAGATCGGGGATATAGACAAATCTCTTCGACTTTATGTACCGGAGCAGTCTCCTCTTCGCCCGTTGGTAGCCGCCGGGAACGCCAATGCCCTTTTTTATAATGCCTTTCGGAGTCGCCAAGAAAGTTATGCCTGCGGCAGTGGTCAATATTTGATTAATTATTGTGTTTATCCGGGATTGGGGTTGATTATCCACTCGTATTTTTGGGACACTTTGCCCCTGCCCTTGATCCTGAATTTGCTTTTGCTCTGTTTTCTGCTTTGGCTTTTGCTCTCCCTTTCCACCGACCACTCCACTTTTCTTCCCTGTTGCTGTCCCTGCCTTGGTTGCGGCTGACACAGCCTGACTCGCCATCACTAATGATGCAATTACAGGAGCAACGAGCATACGATAGGGTGGCCCTCTTTTGGCAATAGCCCGGTACTTGGACAATGCCGCCTTAATCGTTCTTCCGGCTGACTTTGCACCTCTGACGGATGTCTGTACCATTTTAAATTTTGATTTGCCTGAACGTTTAAAGAGTGACTTCACTTTGGGCGGAAGAAGCTGAGTAGAAGGTCGCTGAAGTAACCGAGGTTTCTTGAGCATCAATAAACCTCTCTCATCTTTTAGAAATCTTGTCAAACTGTTTTTCAACGATCTGCCTATTCGTGACTGCTGATTTCTGAGGACTCCTCGTAAAAATTCGTACTGTTGTGCGGCCTGTACTAGCCTATCATAATCTTTGAGGGACTGTGGTAATTTTTGCTGTCCTCTTCTCTTGGACATTTCTTTTAATATTTTTTGGAGATTTTGTTTAGCCCGCAATGCCTGAGCTTCAATATTCGTATCTCGCATAATCTTTTTCCGCATGAGTTTCCTTGCCTTTCTTACTCCTGCTCTTCCTGTCGCCCGTCTCTGAATCCTTCGTGCCTTGACCTTTGCCCTTCTCGCCGCAGTTCTCGCCGTTTTCCTTGCTAGTTTTTGCCGTGCTTTTAAGGCCAATTTTCTGTCAATATTCTTCTTTGCCAGAGAAGCTAATCTTTTCTCGACAGCTTTTAGGTCTTTTTGTAATTGAATAATCTTTTTAGGGGTAGCCTTTAGAAATGCGGCTTGCTTCTGCTTTGCTATTTTTCTTCCGAGACTGTTTGCCTCTTTCGTAAGCTGATTTATTTTTTTAATGAAATATTTAGGAACGTTTTTCTGACCCGCTATAATCTTCCTATATGTGACGACATTTCTCACTCGGTTAAGCAATTTATTAGCCAAAGCCTGAGTTTCTTGCACTGATAATTTTCCAGAAGTCTCCCTTCCCTTTCTTGTCAACCTCTTGGCAATGCTCTTTATCGTGCTTGAGGATTTTTTTACGCCTGAGCGTATGATTTTTCCTGCCGGGGTCTTTGCTTGATACCTAATTACAACACGGCCATTCTCTACGGCAAGATCAGAAATCACCTTATTCTTTCCTAATTTCCCGGTTGCCCGGACAACCTTTTTGCCGCCTTTTACTATTGTCTTGGCAGTGGCCTTTGTTATTTTCGCCGTTCCTGTAACTCCTGCCTTTCCTACCTTCCCGGCTATCCTCAATCCTTTTCCGAGAATATTCAATGCACCGACAGTGCCTATTGTACTAGCTATGAATCCCGCAGGATTCTGCTTGACTTGGTTTGCCACAGCATTAAACACATCAGTGGGGCGTGTCACCAATGCTCCAATCCCTGTCAAAGCCTGCACGATGAAAGTCTTGGGCCTTCTATATGGAAAGGTGGCGGCATCTAGGGCTTCAATACCCACATTATATAATCCTGCGGACACAAGAGCCGCCCTGTCTCCTGCGGTCAGCTTTTTGCCTTCCTGTTGTTTCCGATCTATCTCCCGGGCTATCCTTGCCGCTTCCCTTCTCCTAAGATCAAGCTGTGATGCAAATTTCTGCTCGTAATTCTGTATCTGCTTTATCAGACCCTCTCTCCCGGCAGTGACACTCCTTTGCTCTCTAATGTTTAAAGTTGGCTTTGCTCTTCTCCCTGATCTCTTCACTTGCACCCTTTGGACTACTTTCGGCTCTTTTGCCTTTGCCCTGCCAATTCTGTCAATCAAGCTCTTCTGTATGGCCTCTCTTTGCCGCATTGTCCTAATCATCTGAGGGGTGAAGGTCGTGCCTCCTCTCCTCGGAACAGTAAATTTTTTCCCTGTCTCCCCTATATAGGTAATCTCGTTTCCCCTCGTTCTCACGCCTTTAATCTTTCCTATCCGCCGCTCAATTCTCGCCATCTGCTCGCTCTGAGCAACCGCTTGCTTCGCCGTTGTGCCTGTATATTCAATAGTCTTGATTTCACCTCTCGGCGTGCGATAGGTGACATACTTTCGTCTAGGTGGAGTTCGCAATCCTGCGGCTCTTTGAGAAGGAGTAACACCCTTGTACCCGCCGACATATCGCCTGCCGCCCACTTCAACAACAACAGGCTTTAATCTTATA
>Ga0180434_10003015_pt1 | contig 21734 bp, 26 predicted proteins | sample SS_ome_7_FD_132453 | JGI IMG/M metagenome (GOLD analysis project Ga0180434, IMG submission 132453) | Hypersaline lake sediment archaeal communities from the Salton Sea, California, USA - SS_1_D_2 metaG | ecosystem: Environmental > Aquatic > Non-marine Saline and Alkaline > Hypersaline >...
CCGCGCGGCTCTTCTTGAATCCGACCGTGTTCACGTTGGCCAGGTTGTTCGCGATTACGTCGAGGTTCAACTGCTGACTTCCCATCCCGGTTGCGGCAACCCAAAATGTGCGAATCATGCTTTCACGCCTCCCTTCTTATCTTTCGTTCCTAGAGTCTTCCCAGTTGCTGAATGGTTTTTTCCTCCAGGTCGTCGAAGCTCTTGATCAACTTCATGTAGGATTCGTGGTTGCGGACAAGTTCCATCATCTTGACCATCTCTTCCATGGAGTTCACATTCGACCGTTCGAGATGGCCTTGTACGATCCGGTAGTCTTTCTGGTCCACCGGTCGTCCTCCTTCATCGACTACGAGCAACCGGCCGATTTTCCTTTCCCCTGACCGTATCTCACCGTTGTCCGAAATCTCGACGCTCTTTCGGGGATCCACCCGGATTTCCCGTCCTTGGTCGTTATGGACGGTATCGCCCTCCTGGGTGACGATTCTCCCCTCCCCGTCGAGCCGAAGCCTTCCGTCACGAACGGGTTGAACGCCTCCGTCCTTCCAAATCTGGAAGTACCCCTTTCCCTCGATTGCCAGGTCGAGGGGACGGTCCGTTGGCTGCACGACACCCTGGTCCCTGTCGATTACCGGCGGCTTCGATTGAACAAAGGAAAGCGAGTCCGAACCGGTCCAGTCACTTCCAGGCACCGAAAACGGGAACGCCTCCAGCTGGACCATCCGCTCCTTGAATCCCGGCGTGGAGGCGTTGGCCAGATTGTGCGTCACCTGGTCGAGGACCCTCTCGTTCGCAACGGCCCCGGATGCAGCGATGTAAGCCCCTATGTCCATTTGGATTGTCTCCCTCGTCTCTAGAGATGTTCGCATCCCCTGGAGTTAGCAAGACCCATACCATCTGGGCAAGCCATAAATCTCTATTTGATACAATAGGTTATGATCTTCCGTGGGCCCCGCAGCCCCGGCAATTCCTGCCTACCCGGAAGAGAATTCCTCGTTCTTGACCCGGTAGAGAAATACATAGATCTCCGCGATCACCCGGTAGAGCTCCTCGGGAACCTCCTGGTAGAGGTCCAGCCCGATCAGGGCCTCCACGAGCAGCGGGTCCTCCCGCATGGGTAGACCGTGCGTCTTTGCCTCTTCGATGATCTTCCGGGCAATCGAGCCCCTCCCCTTTGCGACGACTTGAGGGGCATGGTCCCGGTCCTTCTCGTACCGGAGCGCGACCGCCCTTTCCCGCATCCTATCCGTATGATTCGACAAAGCGGACCCCCTCGAGCTTCCTTCTAAGCGTCTTCGGTATGCCCCGTGAAACGCGTACGGCACCCCCGGGGAAACCGATGTCCATCAGTCGTCCTTCCAACGTGTGCGCCGCCTTCCGAATTGCGTCGTAAGCCATGGGCCCGGCGGAGAAGGTAACTTCCAGATGGCTGGGATTCCACACCAGTGTCACGAGAAGATCTTCAGCGGGGAAGAAGGGTACGCGAAAGGTCATCAGAAACTCGGTGCCCCGCGGTCTTTGAAATCGCTTCAAGAATCCTTCGATGACCGTCTCATCTCCGAAGGGCAGCCAGAAAGCGAATGGGCTCTCCGGTCCTGCCTGCAGGTTGAGGAGTTGCTGAACCTCCAACTGCTTCAAGGCGGCGCTGATCGTCTCGCGGACCGAGGCGACGGGCTGTTTGCCTGTCTGACTCAGGAGGAAGCATTTCAGGTCCTCCCCGAGAGAACCAGGTCCCCTTCCCTTTTGAAGGGCTTCGCGGACTCTGGCCTCATAGAACAGGCCGCAGTTCAAAAGGGCCGCCCGCACCGCCTCTCCGGTTCGGCAGTCCGTCGCGAAGCCTGCGGGCAGGGACCCGCTTGAAAACAGGGTGCGCAACAGGGAGGCGAGCGGCGTCTTCAACGTTTGCCTCTGGGCCAGAAGGGCATCGACGGCATTCGCCGGAACCGGCCTGGATAGAAGCTGGATCACGCCCTGCCGTATCTTCACCTCCGCAAGATACCCTACCCCCTCCTCGAGTGAGACCCGGCTTTGAACAGTGAAGGGCTCGCGCCCTATCAGGATACGATACCGATCTCCAGGCATGCTTTCCGTGACCCGGAACCCCACGGTCGCACCATCCCGAAAAGCCCCGGAAGGCGAAACGCCGGACTTCTGGGAGGAAGAAATCTGCACGATTTGTGCGTCAACCGTTGTCTTCCCTGGTACTGTCATCGTGCCAATCTCGATTCTTCTTGGTATTAGGTATTAGGTGTTAGGTATTAGCTCCCAACCTCCACCCCTGGAGGACGGTCAATCCTCCTCGATCAGGATCAGGGGCTGTTCCCGATCTCTAGGGTGGTTGGGGGTGGGCTAATACCTAACACCCGATTTCCCCTTTCACTCGGCTTCGACACTTCAAAGCGACCGTACCACCGCCGAATCGAGCGGAAAGGGCACATGGACCCTGGGGTCCCGTTTGTCGGCCTTGGCCATCTCGGATATGGCAAGAACCATCTCGACCTCTCGCGTCGGTAGTTGAAGATGCTGGGCGATCTGTTCCATGGAGCATCCCTTCTGCTTCAAGTTCGCCGCCTGCTCTGTGACGCCCCCGAACGCCCAGTCACCGGCAGGCTCCTCGGGCAAAGGGGCGGCTGCTTCGCTCCGCTCCGGGCCTGGAGCCTTGACAGTCGTGTTGTTTCCCTCTCTGCCGAACGTCTCCAACCGGGACTGCACCCGACTCCAGACGACGTACATGGCCAGAAAGATGAGCACTGCGGAAACGACGAGGTCGAATCCGACCAGGATGAGAGGATTCATGTGAGACTCCCTTTCAGAGGATCAAACGCGCGTATCCAGCCGGTTGTCCTCGGATGACTTCTTTCTCTTTTCGTTCTTCCTTCTCCCGTTTGATCGATCGCGCTTGATCGTCTCTCTACGTTGCCGGGTCTTCTGGACTCGATCCGGGTTTTGTATCGGATAAGTAACGCTTCCGACTCTTTCCGATACGTCGATCATCTGACTCACCTCCCTTCTTCGTGGCGTTCGTGGGCGTCACCCCTTCTTGCCTGAGAAGGACACGGTCTTGCGCGCGATCACTGCTGCTTCTTCACAGAATGGACTGTCCTTCCGGAAGAACCTCAGGGGAATCATGATCAGGCTTTTCATCGACTCAGCTCCTCCTTGCTGAGCTTTCCTTTCAGTCGCATCAGGGCCTGTGCCTGGAGTTGGCAAACACGGGATTCACCGATTCCCAGGACTTCCCCGATTTCCTTCAAGTTTAGTTCCTCGAAGAAATAGAGCTGAATGATCCGGGCTTCTCTTTCGGGAAGCGCATCGATCGCCTCGGCCAGGATCTCACGGACTTCCTGGTATTCCGCCGCCACACCCGGGTCCGTGCTCTTGTCGCCGGAAGCCTTTCCCGACATCTCTTCCACGGCTTTGGGTGACAGGTGCAGATCCTCGAGGCTCAGGAACGAAAGGGGGCGGGCCCGCACAAGGAAGGCCTGGTACTGCTCTTCCGAGAGCCCCAGATCCGCCCGTATTTCATCGTCCTCCGGAGGCCTTCCGAGCCTGTTTCCCAGTTCCTGAATGCTGTGAACGTATTTCTTGTAACGGTCCCGGAAGGACCTGGGCGTCCAGTCTTGTTCCCGAATCGCGTCGAGCATGGCCCCGCGAATCCGGATGGATGCATAGGTCTGAAACCGGTTCTTCCTCGAGGGATCGAAGTCCCGCATGGCCTGAAGGAGACCGAGCGATCCGGCGCTGATCAGGTCCTGAACCTCCAGGTTGTAGGGCAAACGGACCGCGAGGCGATAGGCGATCCATTTTACGAGGGGGAGATGTTCCAGAACCGAATTTTCCTCCTCCCCCTGGAGGTCTCGAAGACGCTCCGCCGACCCTTTCCTCATTTCGTCACTTCCTCCAAACTCCGTCAGCAGACTCCATGGTGGTACGACAGAGGAGCAATCTGCCTCGGACGATCTTCCTTCCCTTCCACCGGATGGCCTGTGGCCACCAATCTCCCGGCAAGGGACCGGATATCCCGACAAGCCGGGCTGTCGGGGTCGAACTCCAGAAGCGGCCTCTGCCGAGACACGGCCCTAGGCAAATTGGGGTCTTTGCTGATAAACCCCATGCAGCCCGGAGTGATTTCCAGAAAATGCTCTGCCGCCCTGGCGAGCGTCTGATATACTTCCCTTGCCTGGTGCTCCGACTCCGCCCGGTTGATCAGGAGCTGAAAGTCATGATCTCCCGGCGTTCGGGAGAGAACCTTCATCGTTGCATACGCATCCGTGATGGACGTAGGTTCCGGTGTGGCGACCAGCAGAATCCGATCCGCAAAGCTACTGAAGAACAGAACATTCGACGAGATGCCCGACGCCGTATCGATCAGGATCGTGTTCGCCTCTTCGTAAAGGCTGTGGAAGAGGGAGAAGATCTGGATCTTCTGGCCCGTCGTGAGCCGTGTAAGCTCCTCCACCCCTGATTCGGCCGGCAGGATCTTCACCCCCTTGGGCCCCTCCACGAGTGCTTCCTTCAGCGTGCACCTCTGTGCCAGGACGTCTCCAAGGGTGTACGTGTGCTGGACCCCAAGAAGCACGTCCAGGTTTCCCAGGCCAAGGTCCGCGTCGACGATCAGGACTCTCTGACCGGCCTCGGTGAGCGCAATGGCGAGGTTCAATACGATGTTGGTCTTCCCCACTCCACCTTTTCCGCTGGTGACTGTGTAAACACGCGCAGGCTGCATTCTACGTCCTTCCGGCACCATCGATTACGCCTCCATCATCATGTCCAACAGCATCCCCTTGTTGACGGGAAGGATGTCATGCAAAATGTCCTGCCCCGTGGTCATCCAGGACAACGGTATCGGGCGAGACAGAACGGCATCCATCAGGCTCCCGACCCGGTGGCTCTCGTCGATCTTGGCGAGAATCAGGCTCTTCAGGGAAAGCCGCCCGTATTCCTCCAGGTCTTCCAGCAATACGTCCCTCCGGTAATGGGGACTCAAGAGAAGATGAAACTGGGCGTGGGGGCACAGGGTCATCACATCGAAGAGCTTTTCCCGCAGTCCTTTCTCGTTCAGCCCCTTGCCGGGCGTATCCACGAGCAGGGTATCGACCCTGTCGCCCAGTTCGAACAGCTTCGGGACCTCGCTTCGCTCGTATGCAATTGCCACGGGGACATCCAGAATCTTTCCGATTCTTTGCAGTTCCTCGCCGGACCCCACCTTCTCCCCATCGAGGCTTACCAACCCAACGCGCCTCTTTCGATGGAACCGCTCGATGGAAGCCAATTTTGCAAGGGTGGTTGTCTTTCCCACGCCGGAACGCCCCAGGAGGCCGATACACATCTTTTCGTCTCCCAGAGGCTGCGTCGTCGTGATCCGGGAGAAAAAGAACCGTCGCAGCTCCTTCCGCAACGCTTCCTTCTGCATCAGATCTTCGGGCCCCATCCCCTGGGCCAGGTCTCGAACGACCTGATAGGCGATCTTTTCGCTCAACCCCTTCTGTTTCAACTCCTGATAGAGGTACAAGGCCGCCTTGCCGAGCCCCGTGACCTCCCGCTCTTCCAGCAGAGAGAGCAACATTTGTTTGATCTCGCAGATCTCGCTTTCCAGCCCGTTTACGTCGTGGCCCCGGGCTTCCTGATCAGGGGGGTCCACAGCGACCGTGAGCTCGATCTTCCCCCCCGCAAGGGTCTTTTGGGAAAGGATGACTACCTCCTCGCCCAGTTCCGCCTTCGCCTGTTTCAGGACTTCCTTCATGGCGGTTCCATACAGTTTCTTGACAACCATCGTCTACCCTCTAACGGTTAATGGCCAGAATGCGCGTGTCCGGTGAAATCTCGTTGTACGAGAGAATCGACAGGCCCGGCAGAAAGCGACCCAGCAGCCTCCGCACATGTCTGCGGAGTTCCGGCGTGGTCAGAAGAACAGGCACCTGCCCCCTTTGACTGACCTCCTCCATGGATTTGCTTACGTCCCGAACAAGACTCTGCACCTCGTTTGGATCCAGGGCGGCATAGCTCCCCTGATCGGTCGAGACGAGGGTCTTGGAGATCTTCTCTTCCCAATGGGGCGCCATGATAATCGCCGGGAGGGTTCCATCCTCGTTCTTGTGCTCTCGGCTGATTTGTCTCGCCAGGGAATGTCGAACATACTCTGCGAGCATCTCCGGCTCCCTGATGGTCGCCCCATGATCGCCGAGGGTCTCCAGGATGGTAAGCAGATCCCGTATGGAGACTCTTTCCTCGAGCAGGCCTTGGAGAACACGGTGTACGACGCTCAGGGGCAATGGGTTGGGGACGAGTTCCTCGACAACCTTCGGGTTCTCCTTGGCCACCTCCTGCAGCAAGCCGTGGACATCTTGCCTGGTCAGCAGTTCCTGGGAATACCGCTGAAGGACCTCTGACAGGTGCGTCACCAACACGGTCACCGCGTCCACCACCGTGTACCCCATCATCTGTGCCTTCTCCCGGTCTTCCTCCGGGATGCACGTTGCGGCAAGGCCGAACACGGGTTCCTCTGCAGGGACGCCGTCCAGACCCGGCTGTGCGCTGCCGGGGTTGATGGCCATGCAGGTGCCCGGCTGCACCTCTCCCTTGGCCACTTCCGTCTCTTTCACGTAGATACGATACTCGGAAGGACCGATCTGGAGGTTGTCCTTGATGTGGATCGGCGGGACCACGAACCCGAGATCCCGGGCCATCTGTCTTCGAAGCGTCTGTATGCGCTCCAGAAGAGACCCACCCTGCGATTTGTCCACCAGGGACACGAGCTGGTAGCCCAGGTCCAGGGCAACGAGGTCAATAGGATCGACCTGCACCATCGAGTCCGGTTCCGCCTCCTCCGGGTGCTCCTCCGGGATCTCTTCCGCCCTTGAACGAGAGGCGCGGAACCCGAAAAATCCCGTGATTCCGCCCAGGATCAGGAAGGAGACGTGCGGCAACCCGGGGATGAGGGCAAAAAACAGAAGAATCACGCTCGAAAGGTACAGCACGGTCGGATTTCCGAAGAGCTGTCGCTGAATCGTGGTCGCAAAGTCTCCTTCGGTCGCCGCTCGACTGACCACGATGCCGGCGGCCGTGGACACGAAGAGGGCCGGGATCTGAGACACGAGCCCGTCCCCGACGGTGAGAAGCGTGTAGGTCTGCGCCGCTTCCCCGATGGGCATGCCCTGCTTGAGCACCCCGACGGCAAGGCCCCCCAGGATGTTGACGGCGGTGATGATGATCCCGGCGATCGCATCCCCCCGGACGAACTTGCTCGCACCGTCCATGGCACCGTAAAAGTCCGCCTCGTTGGAGATCCGTTCTCGTCTTTCCCGCGCCTCCGCCTCCCCGATGAGCCCTGCATTCAGGTCTGCATCGATGCTCATCTGTTTGCCGGGCATGGCGTCCAATGTGAAGCGGGCCGCCACCTCCGCAATTCGGCCCGCCCCTTTCGTGATGACCACGAAGTTGATGACCACGAGAATCACGAAGACGACGAGGCCCACAACGTATTCCCCGCCCACCACGAACTGGCCGAAGGACGCGATCACCTTTCCGGCCGCGTCGGGGCCTTGTTCCCCACGCAACAAGATGAGCCGCGTGGAGGCGATGTTCAGGGAGAGGCGAAAGAGAGTGCTCACGAGCAGGACCGCCGGAAACACGGAAAACTCCAGAGGCCTGTCGACGAAAAAACCGATCAACAGAATCGTGATCGCCAGGGTGATGCTGAGAGACAGGAAGAAATCCAGCAGGAACGGGGGCACAGGAAGGATCATGATGCCGAGGACGGCAATCACGCCTATCGGAAGGGCGAGTTGGGCGCCCTTTTGCCATTCCTCCATGGGGGGAAGAAAAGTCTTAGCCGTCTGCTCTGCCATCCGTCACGTTTCCCTTGAGTCGATACACGTAGGAGAGAATCTCTGCCACAACACGATATACCTCGACCGGGATCTCCCGACCGAGCTCCACTTGCCGGTAGAGCAACCTTGCGAGCGGAGGCTTCTCGATGACCGGCACGCTGTGCTCCCGGGCGATCTGCTTGATACGTTCACAGAGCGCTCCGGCGCCCTTGGCAACCACCAGCGGCGCCATTTCCCTGTCCCGCTCGTACCGAAGGGCAACGGCCACGTGGTCCGGGTTGGTGATGACCACGTCTGCGCTCGGCACCTCCTGCATCATTCTCCGTCTGGCCAGATTCATCTGAACGCTGCGGACCCTCGCCTTGACCTGCGGGTCCCCATCCGTCTCCTTCGCTTCTTCCTTGACCTCCTGTTTGGTCATGCGAAGCTCTCGCTCGAAGTTCCAGCGCTGAAACAAGTAGTCCAGGAATGCCAGAAAGACCAGGGCCACCCACACGCGGATCACCAGCTTGAAGGCGAGGAAGGCGGAATAGGACAACACGCCCCCGAGGGGCCGTTTGCATAGAAGCGGAAACATCGGGATTTCCGGTTGAACCGTGGTGTAGGCGATCCATCCGATCAACACGATCTTTCCGAGGCTTTTCAAGGACTCGGCAAACCCACTGGCCGAGAAGAGTCTTTTCAGTCCGGCAGCAGGGCTGATTCGACTCGCTTTCGGAATGAGCACTTTGGTGGTGATCTGGAACCCCACCTGAGGAAGGCCTGCCGCGATGGCCAGCACCGGAAAGAGGATCATGAAGGGGGAGAAGAGGACCAGGACGTTCTTCATCCAATGTCGACCCAGCTCGCTCCATCCCAGGTCCATCTCAAAGATCGAAAACACGTCGAGGCCTTCCTGCATGGTCCGGACCCAGGTCTGCATCCAGGAACCCCCGAAGAGCACGAAGAACCCGAGGGCCCCTCCCAGCAACATGACGGAGTTGACCTCGCGACTCTTGGCGACCTGCCCGTCGTCGCGGGCTTTCTGACGCTTCCGTGGAGATGCCGGAAGGGTCTTTTCCTGAGCGGACTGCTCTGCCATATCAAGCCCTCAGAGCTATGAGAAGCCGTTCCACGGCCATGAACGCGTCCTGAAACATTCGTTCTATGACCAGAGTAAAGGTGGGTATGCCGACGAGAATCACAATCAGGCCGACGGAGATGGTTATGGGAAAACCGACCATCAGCATGTTGATCTGTGGAGCCACCCGGGAAAGCAACGCCATGGAAAGATAAACCAGCAGAAGGGCGAGGCTGATAGGCCAACCGATGTGCAGTGCGAGCCGGAACATCTCCTTGCCTCCTGAATAGACGAGATCGTGAAAAATCTCACCGCCAAGGGCCGCCGAAAAAGGCGGCAACCACTCAAAACTCGTTGCCAGCACCTTCACGGCCATCAAGTGTCCGTCCATCTCGAGAAACACGAACATGGCGATCAGGTTCAGTAATTGTGCCACGATCGTGTAGCGGTCGCTCGTAGCAGGATCGATCACGTTGGCGATGGCCAGGCCCATCTGAAAACCTGCCAACTGACCTGCGAGGGTGACCGCAGCCAGGAACAGGCGCAGCAGGAACCCGATAAGGGCCCCGATAAGGAACTCCTGGATGCCCCCGATCACGATCACCTTCAAGCCGAGTGTTTCGGGCAGGGCCTCGGGCGGCACGACGTGGCTGAAGAGCACGCTCAGCCAGACCGCTCCGGAGAGTTTCCAGACCATGGGAAGGCTCCCGCTCCAGAGGGGCATGACGAATAGAATCGACGCAATACGTATCAGGACGAACGCGTAAGCGAGTGCGTAACCCTCGAGTTGATCTGGCATACCCCATCACCGAATAAGCACCGGAATCATTTGAATCAGGTTTTGTGTGAAGCCTAACAACCGATCGATCATGTAATGAGAAAAGAAGAACAGGCCCGCCATGAGGGCGAGTATTTTCGGCACGAAGGTCAGGGTCATTTCCTGGATCTGGGTGATGGCTTGCAGGATACTCACCAGGAGTCCGACGACGATGGCAATCATAAGGAGCGGCGCAGAAACGAACAGAACCGTCTTCAACGCCTCTGTCCCGACTTGAGCCACGATATCCGTACCCATTCTCAGAAGCTTTCCACAAGTGATTTCACGACCATGTTCCACCCGTCCGCAAGAACGAAGAGCATCAGCTTGAAGGGCAAGGAAATCATGATCGGGGGAAGAAGCATCATGCCCATGGACATGAGGACACTGGCGACCACCATGTCGATCACCAGGAAAGGGATGTAGAGTAGAAAAGCGATTTCAAAGGCGGTCTTCAGTTCGCTGGTGATGAAGGCGGGAACGAGTACCGAGGTCGGCACGTCTGCCGGTTCTTTCGGGACCACCGTGTTCGAGAGTTCGACGAAAAGCCCCAGATCCTTTTTCCTTGTTTCCTGGAACATGAAGGACCGGAAGGGTTGGATTGCATTTTCAAAGGCCTCCCCTTCCTGGATCTCACCATCCAGGTAGGGTGCCAGGGCGTGATCGTTCACCTGCACCCAAACCGGGCGCATGACGAAGAAGGTCAAAAAGAGGGCGAGACCCACCATCACCTGGTTCGGCGGGGCCTGCTGGGTGCCCATGGCGTGTCGAAGCAGGGAGAAGACGATCACCAGGCGGGTGAAGGACGTCATGGTGAGCACCAGGGCGGGCAGAAAACTGAACAGGGTGAGAACCAGGAGCACCTTGACGGCACTCGAATAGCCCGTGGATTCTACCAGATCGACCAACGAGGGGTCGGCGGCCCAGACCTCTCCGGAGAAGAGGAGGAAGAGGCAGAGGAATGAAGGCACGAATCGCCTCATGCGATATCCTCCTCCTCTGCCATCATTTTTGAAAAACGGACAGGCCCCTGCGACAGGAGCGATATCCGGTGTGCCGTGATCCCGAGCACCATCCTTTCCCCCAGGACTTCGAGAATCGCCACTTTCTCCCGCTGCCCAAGGGGCTTGACGGCAACCACCTGGATCGTTGTTCCCTGATGCTTGCCCCGTCTCTTCTGCCACTGCATCGCACCGTAGACGCCCCCTGCAAGGAGCAGGAAGAACCCGAGGATTTGCGCACCCCTCTCGTGCATCCCTTTTTCCTCTGTCTTCGAGTCGGGTTCCATGAATCCAAGCCCTTCCTCTTCGCCTCCGGCCTCCGACGCGACCGGGACGAAGAGCAGGACCAGCAGAAGGGATAAGAAGAACGTCTTGAGCGCCTTCATGCGAGCCTCTGAATCCTTTCCACAGGGCTGATGATCTCTGTAAGACGTATGCCGTATTTCTCGTTCACAACGACGACCTCTCCCTTTCCGATCGGCCGTCCCTGCACGAGTATCTCCAGGGGCTCTCCCGCGAGTTTCTTGAGTTCCACGACAGAGCCTTGCCCCAATCGCAGAATGTCTTCCACCTGCAATCGGGTCCTGCCCAGTTCGATCGATACGGTGACAGGCAGATCAAGGATCAGATCCAGGTTCACCGAAAGCCCCTCACGTGGCGGTTCCTGGAGCCCCTCAGGCGGCGCTTGCGGGGTCTCCTGTGAAGATGCTTCGGTCGAGTGGATCTCCTCCTCGGCCACGGAACGTTTCGGCTCCTCTTGCGGCTCCACTTCTCTTCTCCTTGCTGAGGGTTTCGTCTATGCAAAGAACTTCGATGGCATAATTCCCGTTTCTCTGGCCGGCCACGCAAGTGCCTTTCTGAACCTCCTGGACCTTCAACACCATCGGGTCTTTCGGGCCGACGGTCATGGGGAGGATATCCTCCTCCTTCAGGTTCAACAGGTCTCGGAAAGTGATCTCTGAAGTACCCAACTCCGCACTCATGTCCACCGGGACGGCGCGAAGATGGTCGGACAGGTTCTCTTTCCAGGCCTGGTCCGCCTCTGCATCCTCGGAAGCAACCCTCCCGTAGAGCTGGTCTTTGACCGGCTCGAGGCAGGCAAAGGGGATGCAATAGCCCATCACGGCCTGGTCCAGCTCCAGGTCGACCTTGAAATGGCTGGCCATGACGAGGTCGGTCGGCTGTACGATATTCACGAACTGTGGGTTCGTCTCAGATCGAAGGTGATGAAAAGACGTCTCACCCACGATCGTCCATGCCTTTTGAAGGTCCTGAAAGCACATGTTCAACAGGCGCTGGATGACACGACTCTCCATGGTGGTGAAATCCCTTCCAAGGAACTCCACGGGGAGTTTTCCGGACCCCCCAAAGAGGATGTCCACGAAGAGAGAGATCATCTTGGCCTCGAAGAAGAAGAGACAGGATCCGCGAAAGGGGTCCTGTCTGTACACGTCCAGAGAGGCCTTCTCCGGGAGCTTCCTCAGAAACTCCTCGTATTTCACGAGCTCGAAGCCCTCCACGGAGACATCCATCATCTTTCCCACGAGTTGAAAAAAGGAAGCCGTGCAGGCGCGCGAAAACTTCTCGTTCACGATCTCCATGGTCGGCATGTGACCGTCGAGAATGCGGTCCTGACTGAAGAAATCGTAAGGCGTGGCCCCAGGGTTCTCCGGTTCCTCGGGGACCTCTGTCTCGATATCACCGTCCGACAGCCCCTTCAGCAGGGCATCCACTTCTTCTTGCGAGAGTAGCTTTCCCATTTTCCCTATTGCACCACGAAATCTGTGAAATAGACTTCTTTTGCCTTCCCTTCCCCCAGAATCCGGTTCAGGCGGAAGAGGATTTCCTCACGAAGCCGTGCTTTCCCTTCGAGGGAGCCGATCTCGTCGTATTTCTTGCTCGACAGGAGAACGATGAGGCTGTCACGGACCTTCGGGGTCTTCCTGCCCATCTCTTCCTCAGTAATGTCCCACAGTTCGATGTCCAGCCGAACCTTCAGATAACGAACACCCCGGTCATCGAAGAGATTTACGATAAAAGGATCCAGCTTATACATGAATCCATCTTGTTCTTCTTCCACCACCTCTTCCTGCTCCACGGTTTTTGCGTCCGCCGAGTCCTTGGACAGGACTTTCCAGACGAGCACACCATTGATGCCGGCGAGCACGAGAAATCCGACGGCCAGTGCGATAAAGAGCATCTTCTTGCCCTTCGGTGGCGGCGCCTCGGTCGCCGCTGCGGTCTCCTCCGGTGCCATGACAGCCTCCTTGAGCCGTATGGGGTTTTGTCTTCCTTGAACGTACACGGAGACGTAGCAACCCCTATGCCAATCCGGAATGATGCGTATCTACTTGCATTTGATGGATAATTTTCGCCAGAAAGACGTCTCGGGAGTCAATGTTCGGGAGGGGAGAGTCAGAATAATGACGGGGTGATGAAAGAAGGGTCAAAGGGAAAAGGTCAAAGGTGAAAGGGATGGATCAAGTATTGAAGAGGGAATCAAGGGGAGTCGCGTCCTCCTGGTCAGGTGCAAGGCGGTCTTGGCCCCCCCGGTTTCTTTCCGTAGAGACACCTTCAACAGATCTTGAACCGCCCCTCTAACCTTTCACCTTTGACCTTTCACCTCAATTGGCAGGGTGTCTTTCAACACCCTGCCAATGAGCCAATGCTTATCGCTTGATGTTCACGAGTTCTGCAAGGACTTCGTCCGAAGTGGTCACGATCTTGGAGTTTGCCTGGAATCCCCTTTGTGCAGTGATCATCTTGACGAATTCCGTAGCGAGGTCCACGTTCGACAATTCCAGGGTGCTCGGTCGGACGAGCCCCATTCCCTGGTTCCCTGCCCTGCCGACGATTACAGGGCCGGAGGAGGGGGACTCGGCGTAGAGATTCCTGCCCACGGATTGCAGATTGGAAGGGCTCTGGAAATTGGCCACCGCGATCTGACCCAGGGTGCGGGTCATTCCGTTGTCAAAGGATCCGGTCAGGGTCCCGAGATCATCGATGGCGATCCCCTGCAGGCTTCCGGATCCGTAACCGTCCTGATCCAGGCTGTATACTCCGGAACTGGCCGCATACTGGGTAACGCCGTCCAGCCCGGAGCCCCCGTTGGTCGTGTCCGATCCGAAATCAAACTCGACGAACTGGTTCGGGGTTGCACCCCCTGCAAAATTGAAGTCACTCGTTGTTGTGGACTGGCTCACGAGTGCGCCTGTCGTATCGAACGATAGGGTGCCCTGGCCGCCGATCTCCACGTTGCCGCTCAACGAATCGTTTTCCCCCACAACTCCATACCATTCCCACTGGTTCCCGCCCACCGCTTCAGACGTCTTGCGATAGCAGAGGGTAATAGGCCGCTGGTTGCCCAGGGAGTCGTACACCGTAACGGTGGTCTGGAAGTTCGTGGTTCCGTCCAGATCGGTCTCGTCAAAAGGGTCCGTGATAAGCTCTGACCCGGAATCCAGGTTGGCCGCCACCGAGAGCCTTGCCGTCATCTGCGGTGGATAGGTCGTGCGGAGGATCTGCAGGCTGTCCAGGCTGCTCAACAGGTTTCCATCCGCGTCTACGCCGTACCCCTGCAACTGATTTCCACTTGGGTCCACGAGGTATCCATCCTGGTCCATCTGGAAGCCGCCGAACCGGGAATAGTAGGTTGCGTCGTCCAGACCCCTCATGACAAAGAACCCGTTGCCGTCCAGGGCCAGGTCAAGAGGGCTTGCAGTGGTTTCGAATGCGCCCTGTGTGAAGGTCTTGATGACGCCGTTCATTTGCACGCCGGCCCCCACCTGGTTCGGGCCGGAGATCCCTTCCAGCGTCTGGGAAAGCAGATCGGCAAAGTAGGAGCGGCTCCCTTTGAAGCCATAGGTGTTCATATTTGCGATGTTGTGCCCGATTACGCTCAACTCGTCCATGTGGGCGTTCATGCCGCTCACGCCCGTGAACAGTGAAGTCAGCATCTCAACCTACCTCCTTTTCTTAACGTTGGGTCCTGTATCTTTCATTCACACTTTCACTCACGCAGTAGGGCCTGTCTGAATACTTTGGATTTCCGGCAACGAGAGCCACCGTTCCCCCACACGCAACATGGGCACACCGTCCTGGAACACGACTTCCCGGACCAGACCCTGTTGCATGAGTTCCACCGGAACGGCTCCTTCGGATGCGTCCTGGGCCACCACGTCAACCCTGTAAGTTCCCGACGGAAGGGGTTGTCCGTTTTTATCGATTCCGTCCCAGACGGCGGTCTGATTTCCCGCCGCCATGGCTCCCTTTTCCACTGTGTCAACGAGATTTCCCTGTGTATCGTACAGGTAGACCGTAGCCCGGGCCGCCTCGGAGGGGAGCACGAACTCGAGTTCTGTCGAGGTCCCTTCCTGATGTGCCACTTCGTCGCCCGAGAATTCGACGGACTTGCCAAGGAGGGAAACGGCGGCAAAATTGTTCAGGGATGCCATGTAGCTCTGCAAGTCTTCCTGACCGCTCGTCATCTCCTGCATCTCCTCCAGTTCGCTGAACTGGGCCAGCTGGGTCACGAACTCGGTACCCTCCATCGGCTCGAGCGGATCCTGGTTCTTGAGCTGTGCGACGAGCAAGTTGAGGAACACATCCTTGCCAAGGGATTCCGTTTCTTCCATCGACGCGGCGGTATAGGTGCTCGTTGCTCCGATTTGCGAGATCATCCTCTATTGCCTCCTTTGTTCACACATAAAGATCGAGTCCCCGATCCTGATGCCTAGGGAGATTTGACAGGACCGGTTCCGTGAGCGCGTCAGGAGGGAGATCCGCCGTGGACCGGCCGGAATGTGCGGAGGTGTCCGGATCCGAAAAGGCTGCGAACCGCTGCGAGCCTTCACCGACCGACACGTCGAACTCTTCTATTTCCACACCCATTGCGTTCAGCTTGGCCTCCAGCACGTCCTGGTGGTTCTGAAGAAGTTCCTGTGCGCGAGACGTTTCAACGACGGCCTCCGCGGTAATCGTCCCTCCCCTCAGCTGGATGTGCCACCGCATGGGGCCCAGTTCTTCGTCATGAATGCGCATATGCACTGCATCACGAAAGATGCGAAACGTTCCGCCCGAGCCGGCTTGCGCCGCATGGGCAGGCGCCGTCTGGGGCGACGTGACGGGAGGGGGAACCGGGCGGGCGGGCAGGCCTACCTGCACTTCCTGCTTCCAGCCTGTCCCGTCCTTCCCCGCCAATGACGCGGCGTTCTCATGCTGGCCGGCATGTCCGGCCGGTTTCAAGTCTACGCCTTGCTGTTCCCCGGCCTGTTCCATGCCCTTGATGGCTTCCATGCGGGAGAGCATGATGCGGGGGCCGGCCTCCTGCGTTTCTCCTTTCCCGGATGCGCCCTCTTTGGACAGGAAGGCCCCCTCGGCGGTTTCGTCCGGGACCGTATCGGACCTGAGACCTTCGGATTCTGCAGCGTGTCGCTGCCGTGTAAGCGAAGGGCCTTCAACCTGAGGAGACCCGGCGTCCAGGCCCTGAGAAGCCTGGCCTTTCAAACCTTGGGCAGCCTCCGCATCTGGAAGACTCGGCCACGATTCTCCCACAGGCGTTTGTCTTCCCGGTAGCCAGGCGATTTGCCGCGAGTTGCCCTCGACCGGTGTTTCCAGAAAATGAGGTGCCGACCCACCTGCCCCGAGCATGGGGGGTGGTGGTTCTCCCTGAGGGACCGTCTTCATCTGACTAGCATTCTGGTGCACGCATGCACCGAGCATGGCATCAAAGGGTCCGCTCTCCGTGGGGGCAGAGGATTTCTCCGGCCTCGTATTCGAGGAAGCGGCCCCTTGATTTCTGTCCCGGGAGTCCGTGGGCCTAGGCTCGGGGGAAGATGCCCTCTGTCCCTCGTGCCGGGTGCACGGCGGTTTCGCCGGATTGGTGGATGTAGTGGCCAGAAGAAGGTCCATGTTCTCTCTTTCCTGAACGAAGTCTCCCCCGCGCTATATGCACCGGCGAGAGACCAGCGAAAGCAGTCTTTTTCAAGACACGTGCCAAGACCATCAGAACCCTAACCTCTTGAATCCATGCAATATCTTCTGTTGCATCCCAAACCCTCGCCCCGGCAATTTTTTCCGGACCGGAACATCGTTCCCTGTTCAATCGTCATCCTCCTCGATGCGGACCCCTCCGATCACGGAAACAGCGGTTTCTTCCGATGTCATATAGGGGGTCATGTCCTCGACCTTGACGGTTGGCTATTAGCTGTTAGCTTTTGGTTGTTGGCTCCCATTCACTCCCCCCAACGGGTATGGGCGCCACCGTGCAGAAGTGCGGGGTGGGCTAACAGCTAATAGCTAACAGCTGACAGCTGACAGCTAACAACCGGACACGGGCACGAGAACCGAATCAACTCATGTGCGGAGAGAACGCGAGGGACATGGTGGACCCATGAGGATCCTAGTGGTGGATGATGAAAGCGTCAGCCGGAAGGTTCTCCGAAAAGCACTGGAGGCATTCGGACAGTGTGAGGAGGCCGAGGACGGTCGCGAGGCGACGGCTGCCTTCAAACAGGCATGGGACGACTCCTCGCCGTTCGATCTCATGATGCTGGATCTCTCCATGCCAGACATGGACGGAAGAGAAGTCATCCATCACATCAGAGGCCTCGAGAAGGACATGAAGGTCCCGGACCAACAACAGACAAAGATCGTGATGGTTACCTCCCACTCGGAAGAAGACACCGTCCTGGCTTGTCTAAGCGCCGGGTGCAACGATTTCATCGTGAAGCCCTTTGAGCAGGAAACCCTGTTCGAGAAGCTGGCGAAACTTGGGTTTGATAGGTATTAATGTTTCTGGGGAATGCTGCTGTCCTGATCTAGGAAAAAATGGAGGCCGATATGTATCTTGCCGTTAGGTATTAGGTATAAGGTATTAGCCCACCCCTCTCTTCCACAGAGAAGAGTTGAAGTGAAGCCAACTGGGGGGCAATGGCGGGGAGCTAATACCTAAAACCTAATACCTAAAACCTAATACCAGAAATAGCCCACCAGCTTCATAAGCCGTTAAACCCCCGCGGCAGCGCTGGTACGAATCATGATGCCACGATATCCTTCCTTCTTCTCGAGCTTCGCCTTGGTCTCCGAAGCTTTGGTCTTGCTCGGGAACGGTCCGACGAATACCTTGTAGTAGGTCTTCTGAGGCTCTCCCTTGAGCCATTGTTTCTGGAAGGAACGATAACCCTTTTGCTTCAGTGCCTGAACCACACGTTCGGCCCTCTGTGGTTCGCTGAAGGTCGCAATCTGCAACAGCCTTTCATGGGCCCTGTCCTTCGGGGCGCTCTTGGCGACCTTCTTCTTCGCCAGGGGAGCACGGGCCTCTTTCTTCTCTGCACCCGTCTTCGTCCGGCTTGATTGCAGTGCCTGTTCGATCTTCTCTGCAGAGTGCGGGTCTTCCCCTCGCAACTTGGCCGTGATCCGGCTCGCCTTGGGCGGGCTCATGGCCCCGAGGATCTGTCCCGCCTTCCGGACATTGATTCGGAGCAGCAGCCACGACCCGAGGGAATCGTCCATTTCCTCGAGCCTCTGGGCGGCATTGTCCGGCTCCATGGCGTCATAGATCTTGACGAGCCGCTTCTCCCTCTCGTTCTCGTGTGCCTCTATTTGTTGATGTATATTTTGAACTTCTAATCGTAACCTTTTAAGATCGTTAATATGTTTTAACAATTCATGACTGAATATCTGCAGTCGCCTTTCTTTTTCTTCGAGTCCCATGGCCTTCTGCTCGAGCCGCTCTTCCTCCTCCTTGATTCGCTGGATCAGTCCCCCGACGCGCAACTCGCAGTCCGTATCGTACACACGGGGCGCCGGCTCGACGTACGCCATGTCCTCGGACACAGGCTCGGCGAGACAGCTTCCCCCCTCTTCCTCGTGGACGAGAGAAACCAGCACCCATCCTTTCAGGATCAAGAACACGAACAGCAGGATTAGAAAGGGCCTAATAATCCCTCTTTCTCTGAGCAAATTCATCGGTCACCTTCTGTTCCAGCCTCTTGGTGTGCTGGTCGATTGACTTGCGGTGTCGGTCTTTGAGCTTGCCGAAGCGCATGCGCTCCGTACGGATTGCTCGCAGGGCCACCATCTTTTCAGTGATCTCCTTCATCAGGTCTTTTTCACGGCCCTGGGACTGTTCGATCCAGTGCCGCAGTCCTTCCACGTACCGGACGACCGTCGCTATCTCGTCGCCACGTCCTCCTTGAGCCAGAGCTTCCGTTGCCACGTGACATTCCCGATACAGGTCGTCGATCCTTTTCTGCAGCCCCTTTCGTTCTCCTTCAAGGGTAGAAATTTCGCCCCGAACGGAGTCCTCCTGCGTCTGGTACACGTCCAGGAGCGCATTGAAGCGAAAGGATGACGGCCTCATGCTGCCTCCTCGGCAATCTCGCAGAGGGCTTTTACCGTGTCCTCGAACGAAACGGTCTGGTCGATTTCCTGTTGAAGCAAGCCGTCGATCTTGGGCCGCATTCGTATGGCCACATCCACCTCCGGATCGCTCCCTTCTTTGTATGCGCCGATGGCGATCAGGTCCGCCGCTCGGCGATAGGCCGCCATCAAGGCCTTCACCCGACGGGCTGCCTTTTCGTGTTCCCGGGTGACCACATGGGGCATGACCCGGCTTACGCTCTCCAGAACGTCGATCGGGGGGTAGTGTCCCTGGGCGGCCAATTCCCGGGAAAGAACCACGTGCCCGTCCAGGATGCTCCTTACCGTATCGGCCACCGGGTCGGACAGATCATCGCCTTCTACCAGGATCGTGTACACCCCTGTAATGGAGCCGTCGTGGGCAAGACTTCCCGGCCGCTCCAGAAAAACCGGTAGCATGGCAAACACGGAAGGGGGGTACCCCTTCGTCGCCGGAGGCTCTCCTACAGCGAGCCCGATTTCCCGTTGGGCCATGGCGAACCGGGTGACCGAGTCCATCATGAAGAGCACCTTCTTGCCCTGATCACGGAAAGATTCTGCGATCGCCATGGCAAGAAAGGCTCCGCGTTTCCGAAGCAAGGGGGGTTGATCCGAGGTGGCCACCACGACCACGGATTTCTCGAGCCCCTCCGTCCCCAGAGAGCCCTTGATAAACTCGTTGACCTCCCTGCCCCTCTCCCCGATGAGGGCAATCACGTTGACTTCGGCCTCTGTGTTGCGGGCGATCATGCCCAGCAGGGTGCTCTTTCCTACGCCGCTTCCGGCGAAGATGCCCATCCGCTGGCCCTGGCCGCAACTCAGCATCCCGTTCAGGCCTTGCACCCCGAGGTCCAGGGGGCTTCGGATCCTCTTTCTGTCCAACGGGTTCACCGGCCCCTGGTACAGGGGGTACGCCCGATCACCATGGATGTGCCCCTTTCCGTCGATCGGATGACCCAGTCCGTCGATCACCCTCCCCAAGAAATCCGCCCCGGTCCGTACCGTGTTCTCCCCGGCCTCCACCTGAATCAGGCTGCCGGGCCCTATCCCCAGAATCCCTTCCAGGGGCATGAGGAACAGGCGCTCGTCCTGAAAACCCACCACTTCTGCGTGGATCGCATGCTCCGCGTCCGTGGACTGGATGGTCGCCTTCGCACCCACCGGTGCCCAAACACCGGCGCCTTCGATCAGGAGGCCTACGGCCTTTCGCACCTTGCCGCGGACGGGCATGGGCTCGATCTCATCCAATCTCTCTCTGTATTCCGCCAGGTTCACGGCTTTCTCAATGCCTCCTCGATTGCCTGGAGGGTGACCTCGATCCTGCCGTCCACCTCACACTGGTCCGACTCGAGCACACAACCTCCCTCCGACACCTCCGGATCCTCCTGAAGAGTCACCTTGCCAACGATCCCGTTCTGCTCCTTGAGAATGGGCAACACCTCCTCGACCGCTTCCAGATCAGCCGGGGCGACTCGAACCAGGAGCTTTTCGCTGTCCTTGAGCTTGCGCAACCCGGCCTCGAGTATCGATGCCCTTGTCGAGTCCTCCGACCGGATCTCCGCATGGATAACCTTCTCGGCGATCCGAATGACGAGATCGAGGATCTCCTGTTCGAGTCTTCCGTAGATTTCGGTCCGGATCTTCTCCAGACCGAAAACCAGTCCCTCGAGACGGTGCAGCAGCTTTTCCGCCTTTTCCATGCCGTTGTCGAAACCTGCCTTTACCCCGTCCTCGTATCCGGCCGTGTAGGCCTGCTCTTCCATCTTGTCCAGATCCCGGATTCTCTGCTCGTCCTCCCCCTCCTGAGCGAGGACACGATCGAAAGCGAAGGGTCGCACTTCCTCGTCTGTTTGACGGGCCCTAAACATAGACGTCCTCCCCACCCTTTCCAAGCGTGATCTTGCCCGCCTGTTCGAGGCCCTTGGCGACGGCGATCAGGTCCTGCTGTGCCTGCTCCACCTCCTTGAGCCGTACCGGGCCCCTCATCTCCATCTCCTCCTTGATGATGTCTGCGGCCCGCGTCGACATGTTGCCGAAGAACTTGTCCTGCACGCTCTGGTCCGTGGCACGCAAGGCTACGACCAGGACATCTGTAGTGACCTCCTTCAGGATGGACTGCAGTGTCCTGTCGTCGAGTTGCACGATATCCTCGAAGACGAACAGTTGTTCCTCGATCTTCTGGTAGACCGGCTCCTCGATCGCCTTGATGTCCTCCAGGATTCTCTGCTCTTTGGTTCTGTCGGTCCGGTTGAGGACCTCTGCCGCAAACTTGAGGCCGCCCACGTTCGAGATGGCTCCCGACGCGTTTCTCGACACATGGTTCTTGACCGCTTCTTCGAGCTCGTTGACCACATTCGGATGGATTTCCTCCATGGTGGAGATGCGGTAGAGGATTTCGCCCTGGAGGTTCTCGGGGATGTAGTCGAGCACCTGGCTCGCCCGATCCGGGTCCAGAGAGGCCAGGACAAAGGCGATCACCTGAGGATGCTCCCGCTGTACGATATTCGAAATCGTCCGTGGCTCCATCACCCGGATCGCCTCCAGGCCTTCCGCACTGCTGTGGAGGAGAAATTCATGCATCATCTCCGAGGCCTTCTCGTCCCCGTGGGTCTTGGAGAGCACGTTCTGCA
>Ga0180434_10003016_pt1 | contig 21734 bp, 17 predicted proteins | sample SS_ome_7_FD_132453 | JGI IMG/M metagenome (GOLD analysis project Ga0180434, IMG submission 132453) | Hypersaline lake sediment archaeal communities from the Salton Sea, California, USA - SS_1_D_2 metaG | ecosystem: Environmental > Aquatic > Non-marine Saline and Alkaline > Hypersaline >...
ACTAGTACGCGAGTAATGGACACAGTTCCGTGTTTTAACCTGAAGTATTACTTGAAGTTATTAAATGTAAATGATTACTGTATAATATATTTGCAGGTTCCATGAAGTAGAGGTCTATATGAGATATTCGACCTCGTAATCACCAAAATGATACACTATTCTAATATTAGAATAGTGGATGATCACCGCTTTCACCAAAAGAATATATCAAAACTCAGGGATCTCACTCGACAGACAGATGTGTTGACATCATGACAAGGTCCGTGCGCTCATGCCACCCGATATGATGCCAGAAATCCAGGGCTGATGTATTATCACGCAGAACGAACAAATGGCATTTACGAATCCCGCAGTCCCGCAAACCGTTTAGTGCCAGACGAACCAATTCTCGACCTATACCGTATGTCCTGTATTTTCTAGTAATGGCCAGATGTTGTAGATACCCCCTTCTGCCATCATGACCGCACATGACGGTTCCAATCAGGGTGTCGTTAAACTCGGCAACAAAACTCAAATCCGGATTTCTAATAAGGTACGATTCAATCTCCTTTCTGTTGTCCGAGGATCGTACGATTATTCCCTCCGTGTTGCGCCATAAAGTCATAACGGCATCGAAGTCGCTGATATCCATGGGACGATATCTCACATCAGGTACATTCGACCGATAGTATGATTGTTTATTCATTTCCCGACTCACCCTTTATTGTGCTATACGATTGTCTATCTTTCGCCGAGACGATTCTTGATTCAGTCATGGCGCCTGACAATTCCTGCTCTTCATCATTATTTCCACGTGATGTAATCTATTCCCTCCCTGAGGATCGTCCACCATTACAATACTATTGATCATGAGAAATTCATTTCGCGACTATCGGTTTTATATCAAAGGGATACATTATGAAGCGAATTGCTACTATTACGGGCATATTGATGATCATATGCGGGATTTCATGGAGTGAAAATCCCATGAATCTTGATTCACTCAAACCGGGATTTGTGAAACACGGTTTTCGGGTTCTCAATCTCTATGTAGATGAGCAGGATCAATCTATTGGTGCCCGGTTCATCTCGGAGAGACATGGATTTCTTGTTGATCTCATGCAGATCGAATCGGTACCACAGGCTTTTATCTGGGTCAAAACCCCGGTATACGATGATAAGGGAATCCCCCATACATGTGAACACCTGTTGCTGGGAAAAGGGAATCGAGCGCGGTATGTCAGCGCACTGGAAGGAATGTCGTTGACCACAAGCACCGCGTATACCGCACAGACTATGACGTGTTACCATTTCAACACAATAGCCGGAGAGGAGACCTTCTATACCATTTTTTTCGAGAAGATGCGCGCATTACTGCTTCCGGATTTCACGGATGAAGAGATACGACGAGAAGTATGTCATCTCGGATATACCGTGTCTCCCGATACCGGGGAATTGACTCTGGAAGAAAAGGGGAGCGTGTATACCGAGATGGTCAGTACATTCGAGAAGCCCGGATACTATCCGTATAACGCGATTCGGGACCTTATCTACGGAGATGGCCATCCGCTATCGAATACGTCCGGGGGGACGCCTGACGGTCTCCGTTCCCTCACACCGACTGAGTTCCATGATTTCCATAAAAGAACCCATACACTTGACAATATGGGAGCGATCGTGTCCCTCCCTCATACCATTTCGCCGGATTCATTTCTAGACCGGTTTTCCGGAATACTCGATACACTCGGGACCGGATCACGGACCGGAACGAATGTCGGAATCAGTGTTTATGATTTTCCCGAACCTAGTCCGGCTCACTTCGGTACCATTCAAATAGTTACATTTCCCAGTGATGATATTGAAGCGCGGGGAGTCATGTACTTCGCGTGGCCTGCATGGCTCGAACTTAATGCGCGCCAGAGCATACTGTTTCGGCTTTTTCTCCAGGCATTCAGTTCAGATGAAACATCGAATCTCTACCATCGCCTGATCGACTCGACGAATAGGAGTCTAGATATCGGTGCTTCCGGAGTTTGGTCCTGGCTCCCCGAGTACCAGGGGCATCCGGTATGGGTTGGCATATCCGGGGTTGAAAACCGCCGTATTTCGGAACAAACCCTGGTGGATATTCGATCACTGATAATGGATGAACTGAAAACTATTGCATCTTTTGCCAATGGATCACCCGAACTAATGGAATTCAATAACCGCGTTCACGGACACCTGGTTCATATGAAGAAAGAGCGACTGGATTTCCTGAACGCGCCTCCGCAGTTCGGTTCTCGTGGGGGACCGGCGGGGGCATGGCAATCGAATCTCGAGTTACTTGAACATGATTCCGGGTTTCGAAAATCACTGACCCTTAATTCGCATTTTGAGTATGTGGACAGCCTTCTGAATACGGGAACGAATTTCTGGTCAGATCTATTCAATGAGTTCAGGTTATTTGATGTTGAGCCATTTGCCATCGGATCTAAACCGGATCCGTCATTGCTTGAAACAATGGCTCAAGATAAAGAGAAACGTCTTCATAAACGTCTCGTCGAACTGAAAGAGACATACGCCGTGAACTCAGAGCGTGAAGCTTTGCGTAGATTCAAGGCGGAGTTCGATGCACGAACGGCTGAGCTCGACAGTACAGCGTCACAGGCAGTTATTCCCCGATTCATAGATGATCCGCCGCTGACATATGATGATCATCTTATCTATGACACTATTTCCATTACCGATGATATCCCGCTCGTTTCCTCGGTTTTCGAGCATATGAAGTCATCCACCGTCGGAATTGCCCTTGATATGCATACCGTTCCTGAATCGCTCCTTATCTACGTTCCCATTATACCGCAGGTGTTGACCTCCATCGGCGTTGTTGAGGATGGAGATATCCTCTCTCATACTGATATGCGAGAACGGATGCGAAGGGAAATCCTGGGTCTCGAGGCTCGATTCGTGCGCAGTGATCTCACCGACCGCATCGAATGTATGATGACCGGTCGAGCCGGATCGCTCCATGAGCTTATCTCGGCGATTCACTGGATGGGACTCTGTTTTCATCATCCGTATCTTGAGACAGAGAATATTCCGCGTATCAAGGATCTTGTTGACCAACAGCTGAGCGCTCTTCGTCAGACTATGAACCGGGCAGAAGAAACGTGGGTCGACGATCCGATTCAGGCATACCGTTATCAGAGAGATCCGGTTCATCTCGCAACACGGTCATTTCTAACGAAACGGTACCTGCTATTCAGGATTCGTTGTCGACTTACCGATATGAGTCCGGAGAGATCTGTTCATGAACTTGAAGATTTGCTTGAAGCATTTCTGCGTGAATGCGAAGGAAAAGATCGGGATCAAATTCGTTCGATCATTGAAACGTATAAAAACCGCGTGAATGAAACGACTTCCTCTAAAGAGTCACCAGTGGACGATGATATGCGTTCCTCCACTGAACGATCAGCCTCCGTGTGGATTTTCGGAAGCATTCAGGAGATGTTGATAGATCTTCCGGATGAAACTCTCTCAAAGGATTTGGTAACTCTCGTAACGAACATAATTACCGATCTCAGCATGGATTCGAGTTCCGTTCTCGACGAAATCGATATGACACTGGATTTTATTCGACGATCGGCCGGCAAGCGACTAGTTCTTGTTTCAAATAAAACTGATCGGCGTCACATTCTCCCGAGACTTCGGGATTTCGTTGCCGAATTCGGTGAAAGCACCGCTGTAAGAGTCGAATATGCAAATTCACCAGTACTCGCGAACCAGATTCGGAAGCGTATGGGGGATTCGGTATCTCCTCTCTTTGTGGGATTGGTTCACGAGGGAACGCGAAACGGTGTCATATCACTGACCGCCCGCGTTGCGGACCAGTACGATCTGGACACAGACGCCATGCTTACCATACTCTCCGGCGAATTATTCAGTGGTTCAGGAAGTCACTCACTGTTTATGCGAACATGGGGAGCCGGATTGGCATATTCGAATGGTCCATGGTTCAGCCCTTCCTCCGGTCGCGTGGGATACTATGCGGAACGATGTCCCGATGTGGCGGAAACCATGCGATTCGTTGTAAACGAACTGAAATCTGGAGATGATTCCGGGGATCTGGGGGATTACGTTATTGCTCAGATATTCAACTATTCCCGTGCTGCATCCCGGTATGAGGCACGTGGGATGGGAATCGCCACTGATCTCGCGGATGGTTTTCCGCCCCATCGAATACGAACATACCGTGAAAAGATCCTGGATCTTCGGAGTAACACGTCATTTACTCGAGAGCTGTTTCAACGGTTGCCGGGTGCGTACGGTCCCATAATGATCGGGTTTGGTGATGAGGTATCAGGGCATGCGGACGGCGTACGTTTTCTCATAGGGCCACCGGAACAATTTGAATCGTTTGAACGACTCATTCGAAACGAGGAAGGCGAGGAACATCCGGTCTATCGGCTCTATCCACGGGATTTCTGGATTATGTTTGATTAATGCTCGCTGACGGGTTGTCAGCGAGCGTTGTTATAGGTTGACGGTTATCGGTTTTCGGTGACAAGATGGATTGATTTGTTCCGATACGCCGCAGATACAATCAGGCGCGGTGCATCCTGGTCGTTCATATGTTGAGGTTAATACGCGATCGATTTGCATCTTCGCACTGCTATAGTCGAAAAGTTGAGGAATGAAACATGACTGAGGAAACTAAGGATCAGTTGCATACAAATCGTCGATTGTGGGATGCGCTCACGAAGATTCATATAGATTCAGAGTTTTATGACGTGGAGGCCTTTAGAAAAGGGACGTGTACGGTAGCGGATTTAGAATTGAACGAGATCGGAGATCTGACCGGTAAGACGCTGTTACATCTTCAATGCCATTTCGGTTTGGATACCATGTCGCTTCAGCGGTTGGGAGCATGTGCCACCGGAGTTGATTTCAGTGGAAATGCTATTGAAACCGCGCGGGAGATTGCAGTCGAGATGGGTCTATCAACGCGTTTTATCCAGTCAGAACTATTTGATCTACCGAATCGTCTTACCGAAGAGTTCGATTTGATCTACACCTCGGGGGGTGTACTCTGCTGGCTTCCCGATATTCATGGGTGGGCAGGCATCATAGAGCGGTATCTTAAACCGGGCGGTACGTTCTACATACGGGAATTCCATCCATTCGTAGGTATCTTCGATGATCGTGAGGGCGTATCGGCCCCGACGGTTCATTATCCATATTTTCATGAAGAGCCGTTGCGGTTTGATAATGAACCGAGCTACGCGGATCCCTCCATACCGTTGGAAGAGACCAGCTTCGAATGGGTTCATACCATGGGAGATATTGTCAGCGCTCTATCAGGTGTCGGGCTTCGAATCGAGTTCATGCACGAATTCCCGGAATGCACTTATCAGTCACTACCGTTTCTTGTTAAGGGTGACAATGGGCTCTGGTATTCACCTGAACATAAAAATTCTTTGCCTCTTATGTTCTCGATACGTGCAGTAAAACCGATTCAGGAGGGATGACGATGACTCGAATACACATAGAACCTGAGGTTTTCCTCAGCAGAAACTTCCATATATGGGGTACGCAATGGTTGCTCCTGACCGCCGGTGATTTTCAATCTGGGGACTACAATACCATGACCGTTGGATGGGGGAGCATGGGCGTCATGTGGAATAAGCCGTTCGTACAGGTGGTAGTACGTCCCACGCGATTCACATTCGACTATATGGAGCGCTTTGGAAGTTTTACGGTTTCAGCATTTGCCGAGAGCTATCGCCCCGCTCTTCGGATCCTTGGTTCACGTTCAGGCAGGGACGGGGATAAAATCGCGGCAGCGGGACTCACTGCCATTGCGTCTCATAATGTGGATGCGCCGGGATTTGATGAAGCCGAACTTATCATAGAATGCGAGAAAATATATTGGGAGGATTTCAGTCCTGATCGCTTTTTAGACGCGAGTATCGAAAAACAATATCCTGCAAAGGATTATCACAGAGCATACTACGGAGAGATCAAGCGGATATCCGGTATAGATTCGTATAGAATATAGATGTCCAGATGACCGTAGGTCAGGTGGATATGGTCAGTCTCGTGTGAGAAAGAACGGGGAGTTTTATCCGAGTCTCTCTGATTACATGAGTGTCGATAGCCACCTTGAGTGCGCCTTCTTCCCGTCCCAGTCGCCCCAGACACCTCCCCAGAGGATCGTACACCGCGCTTGAACCGAAAAACGTAAACGATCCCGATCGACCGATACGGTTGCTCGCAACAAGAAATGACTGGTTTTCAGCTGCGCGAGCGGAGAGAAGAGTATGCCAGATATCCTCTTTCGGATCCGGAAACTCCGCAGGCAATACGAATAGCGATGCTCCCTGATTCGCGAGGTGACGGAAAAGTTCGGGAAACCTGAGATCGTAGCAGATAACGGGACCGAATACGATATCCGGTAAATGTGTTTTTACGGGATGTGCGCGAGATCCCGGGGTGAATAATTGTTCTTCATTCATAGGTGGAAACAGGTGTATTTTATCATACGAACCGATATTCTCTCCAGCTGGATTCAAGATATGTAACCTGTTAAATATATCGTCACGTTGTATCTCCGGGACAGAACCCCCGGCCATGTATGCGCCATAGGTAACTGCACACTCTTTGAGAAATGAGTGCCAGCTCCTTCCATGCCTATCGATCAGGGATCGCAGCTTCTCTATCTTTCCGTATCCCGTAGGCCACAGCTCCGGTAAAATGACAATGTCGCCCTGTTCAGGACGGACTGATTCGAGCAGTTTCCCGGCTTTCTCTATATTCGCCTGTGGATCGAGTCGAACGAGATCCCATTGCAGAGCTATGAGGTTCATTGTGTCATGGCAACCTGTCGGGCAATTCAGACCCATACCGTTTCAAGTCTGCAGACATCCTTGATCTGAGTTCCTTTAATACCTGATCATCAAGATACGTTTCAACCGGTCTGGCGAGAATCTTTTCTACTGTCTTCCGGGCCCTGACATGAGCGCCTGAGGCATCAGATTCCAATCCCGGATCCGCGCGTCTTTCAAATGATTTTCCGGGGAAATAGAACTCCGAGCGAAACCATGAACGCGTATGATCGTGGTCCAGAAGATGCCCCTGCTGAAGAAGCGAATCCATAAGGTGAGTCGCAATAGGACATTCATGCTCTTCTATCCCCGACTTCAACCGTCTGACCGTTCCGATAATGTCATTGTCCATGATGAGTTTTTCGATACTCTGACGGCTTTCGAATTTCAGCATTCCGGGTCCTGATATGACGTTGACACCACCAAGTATTGCGAGTGCCGCACCCAAAGTACTCTCTGATCCGCCCTGATAGTCCGGCCAGGGAGCATCTGATAATCCCATATACGCATGCGTTGGAACTCCCAATGTTTTACCGACCTGGGCATTTGCCACGTCGATCATCTGTGTCTCCACAGCACCCATGGGAGTCGTGCCGTGACGCATATCCATGATGGATGGGCTTCCTCCGTAAACGATTGGCGAACCGGGTGAAACAAGTTGATGAATTACTATACCCGCTAGATTCTCCGCACAATGTTGGACCACTGAACCAAGAAGCGTTGCTGGCCCCGTAGCTCCGGAAAGGGGCATCGAAATAAGCTCCGCAGGTATCCCCGCTCGTGCAGCACGTATCAGCGCATCAGTTGTGAGATGACTCCAGTTCAATGGAGCAGACGGGCAGCAATCAAATATTGCCAGTGGTTTATCGCGAAGCGTTTGAGATCCACCGCGAACAATTTCCAGGAAACTTTGCATGACTTCGAATGCGTCTTCCTGAAATGTACCGGTAACTACTGGTTTCCTGCAGAATTGTAGAACCACAAACAGTCGATACCTATCCGCAACGGCTTCCGGAACGTCTGATGAGACGAGCGATGTGCTCTGTAAAGAGAGATGAGGAAGTGAATCGACGACCCTGGCGAGGTTCACGAGGTCCTTTGTATCGGCATTTCTGGGTGAATGCGTTTCAGGATCCCAGATCTCCAACGCAGCTGATCCCGGAACAAAATGAGATGCCGTTTTCCCTATAATGTATTCATTTTCACCCATCACATCCCAAAGTGAAAATGAACCGGGTGCCGAAGCAAGCGCCTTATCTATCAGTGCATCGGGAATACAGATACGTGTATCCCGTTCGCGCGCACCATGGTCGAGAAGTATTGACGATGCCTCATCATGTTCCACCCACACACCCCATGTTTCGAGGATGGTTCGAGCTTCGGATATGACTTTTGATATAACGGATTCTTCGAGTATTTGAATAGATGTAATCATATATTGTTCCCCCTGCAACGCAGTTTCAGCTCCCGTATGTGTTCGGGGGTGCTTCCACAGCAGCCTCCGATAGCACCAACCCCGAGATCAGCGATTGATTTCATGGCTGAAGCGAATATTTCCGGTGTTTCCGGATAGATTACGCCCGATTCCGTTGGGATCGGCTGCCCGGCATTGGGCTGGAAGAATAGACGGTTCCCAAATTGAGGCGCGAGTTCTTCGGCCAGGGTTTTCATTTCATTGCTTCCCAGTGTACAGTTTGCGCCGACCATTTCCGCACCCGCATCAAGAAGCTTTTCCATGGAGTCCGCCGGTCTATCCCCGTGAATAGTGAAAAAACCACGCCGAGTGGTTCGAAACGTCAGGCTAACCCAACATGGAATATCTGCCGAATCCTGGGCTGCTCTCAGGGCGAGAAGCGCTTCATTCAGTGAAAAAAACGTTTCAATTAAAAAGAGATCAATCCCTGCGTGGGCGAGCGCTTTAGCCTGTCGATTGAACGCTATGTATGCGCTTTCAGCTGTGAGATCACCAACGGGTTGCAGTAAAAGACCTGTCGGTCCCATATCACCTGCGATACGTTGGTGATCCGATGCAGAAGCGGCCAATTCGACAGCCATATAGATTATGTTACTTATATCACCGCCTGAATAATCGGATGCACCAAGACGGATAGAGTTGGCGCCGAAGGTATTCGTGGTCAGAATATCCGCACCGGCGGCAACATACCGGGAATGGATATCCTTGACGTCCTCAGGATGAGTAAGGTTCCAGGTATCCGGCGGCATACCCGCATCGAGACCACGCTCAAACAGCATAGTCCCCATGGCTCCATCGAGAATGTTCACGACTACTACCGTAGCTGATTAATAACCCTGGCAGCTTCTTCCACAGCGCTAAAGGCATCCGGAGCATACCCTTCAGCGCCGATACGTTCCGCCCATTGACGGGTAACAGGTGCGCCACCAACAAGTATCCCAACGGTATCATTCAAACCCGTTTCGTTTCGTTTTTCGACCACGGTCCGTTGATTGACCATGGTAGTCGTCAATAAGGCGGAAATGCAAATAAGATGTGCTTTTCGTGATCGGGCAGTATCAATGAACCGGTCGGGAGAGACATCGGCGCCCAAATCATTCACGGAATACCCGGACGCCTCGAGCATTCCGGCTACAAGTGTTTTCCCGATATCATGTATATCACCTTTGATCGTTCCGATTACTATTGTATTCTCTCTCGTGCCGGAACCATCCTGAATCAACAAGGGCTTAAGGACCTCCAGAGCACCCTTTAATGCTGAGCTGGATTGCATAAGTTCAGGGATGAAGAGCTCTCCCTCTTCCCAGAGATCTCCGGCATGTCTGATAGTTGGTAACAACGTTTTATTCAGGATTTCGACTGCGGAGATGTCATCGCTCAGTAGTCGTTCAACCAATTCTTTGGTCAATTCACGGTTGCCATCGAGGAGGGCATCGGCCAATGGTTGATACATAAATCACTCTCCTGATTTATATCGGGGGCACAATATGTTGACTGCGACCTTCGCGGTTTGTTCTAAAACAAGGCCGCAACTGATATTCTGTGTATTGGATCTCCAGTGAATTCCCCTTCCTCATAGGCGTAATCCAATTCAAGATTGGCATATTCCAATGGAATGAGAAAACGGCACCCTATTCCGGGATTGTCAAGTGACCCGCCGGCACGAAGACCCATTCGTTCATCCACCGGGATTTCGATGCCGCCGGAAAACTCGACCGTTTCTCCCTCCACGGTTAGAATGCCAATCACGGCCTTGATACCCAGCGGCAGAGTGCTGCAACCTATCCCGGCGCTCAATGCGGGAGGTACGCGGTCGTCTTTCTGAATTTGGAGATCATCACCCCAGTAATCGGTGTTCCAGGACCAATATGCACCCATTGATCTGTCTTGCGGTTGCGTTATGCCGAGGTTACGACCGGACACGGATGCATGCAGATCGTAGGGAAGAAGAATATGCGTTCCGATATCAAATGCGACTCCACTTGCGTCTTCGCCGCCTGTTGTCCTGAATAAAGGTTTAACTGCCATACCAGCTGCCACACGCGAAGACGGTCGGAAGGCAAAAATAAATGATACCATGTTTATCTCATCCGATAAGAATTCCGTATGCCTTCCATTCGTATCTCGACCATCAATTTCTGTTATCGCCGTTTGGACGCCTGATACCGCCAATGATGCTCTGTTGCCTACCGGAATGGATGCGCCGAAACATGAAATTCGACGATCAAGGGAAAGGAATACGTGTGCGGCATGAACATGTTTTTCTCGAGTTAGCGCCGCAGTGGCGGGATTGATGGTACTAGATCGAGTTCCCTGATAAATTGTAGAGATACCTTCACCCATCGCTACTCGAACCGGCTCAAAGCTCATGTAGAAGAATTCTGTATTTGACGCGTACGTAGACAGAGTATTCGAGGCGATGATCCCTATTACGATGAAGATGGAAACGTGTTTCATCAGTCCAGCACCATTATCTTTCCGTATGATGCATCGGCACCTGCATCAGTCCATAGTTTGTAGAAATATGTTCCGTTTGGAACGATACGGCCCCCATCATCGCGACCATCCCAGACTTCAAAAAGGAGTTCTCCTAATTCCCGAATCTCACCGTCCACAACTTTTCTTATGGTATTTTCAGCAAAATCAAAGATATGGAGATATATCCGACCGGATTCCGCGAGGTTGTACCTGATCCGTGCTTCCTGATTCCGACTTGGGCTGAATGGATTCGGGTAGCAATAGGTACGGGGAGTATCAGCCGTACCCTGGGGCTGGCTTGCCAGCATTACTTCCCATGTTTGACCGGAATCCTTACTCCAAACCAGACCATCAGATGATCCGGCATAGATACGATCACCGACTATTTCAATGGAATAGAACGTTTCCCGTGGTAAACCATCATCGATATCAAGAATATTCCAACTTGATCCACCATCCGGGGAAAATGCAAGTCCCTCCTCGGCGGCTATCCAAATACTGTCCCCGCGGAATGCGAAATCCCAGGCTGTAATGCCTTCCAAATCTCCGGGTGTTATCCAGTTTTCTCCACCATCCATAGTGACACTTATCCCGTCAATACCGTATGCGGAACCACTTCCGATATCCGGAATACGTCTCGTGGCAGCCCATGCTGTGAGGGTATCCCCCGGTGGCAGTCCAAGGGCAACGACCCAATCACCCGAAAGATCGTTTTCAGCATAATTCGATGCTGTCCATGTTTCTCCGAGATCTTTCGTGATACCAATTCCCGCTCCGGTTCCCACCCAGCATTCGGTTCCCCGGGCCGCCACAGAAAATGTCGAAGGCCCAAGTATCGCGGATATATCGGGAAAGGACCAGGTTTCACCGGCATCGGTACTCACGGCGATTCCACTGGGATACACATGATCGGCAAGGCCATTCCAGCACGCAGCCCAGAGGGTATCACCTATTGAAGCAAGTTGCCAGCATATATTTCCAAGCCCTTCCGCACGATCCAGAGAACGTGTCTCCCATGTTTCTCCTCGATCATCTGAAACGGTAATTCCATTACCGAAATCCAGGGTGTAACTGGTTTCCTGATCGAGATAAGAGGCCGAACTGATGAAAACTCGTCCATTCGATGCCGTTAGAGCTGGGATAATGTCTGTAGGTAATCCATCATCCTCGGTGAAAAATATCCAATCGAGCGCGGTTTCGGGTACTCCCAATGATCGACTGAGACCGCTGCCACTTGCCGCCCACAGATCAGTACCATCCCAGATAATCGTTGACATGGAGTTCGATGACATACCGCGCTGATAACTGGGAGCGAACGAGAGCTGTGGCGTAGACCACGCCATGGAAATACTGACGATAGTCAGAAGTACTGTGCTAAATAAACTTCTCAAATGATTCTCCCTTCATTCTCGGAGACCGATCGTTTTTCATCTGTACCCTTTCATAATGTGCCAGTTCCTCGAGATGTATCCGGTCATATCCCGGGGAATCCACGTATGAGGAATTTTCGTAAATTGAGCGATTCTCATCTACTCCGGCTTCGCCCCTGCTTCGCCGTGACAAGTACGGCATCGAGGAGACAAAAAGAGAATGATGATCGATGAATGCTGATTTTCTGATGTAAGAAGATTGAGCACTCCAAGAGAAAAAATCCAACTTCATGACTCGTAAGCCTCTTATTTGCCTCCGGCTTTTCTGTACAGCTATGCCGCGACAAGGCGTCACGATAACAATCGCTCAATTCACTTTTAGAATAAGAATTGTATCGGATAAGCCGGATGTATTAATGCATATCATGCCGGGAAACAATGTTTTCTTCTCCCGCGAGCATATCTGAGCATCCAAAACATTATTCATCTTTCAGGCATGTTCGGCGGTCTTCAGAACCTGACCGATGATGGCAGTGAAATTGATATTTCAGTATGTTGTTGAACACCCGATAATAGCAGTATTATATGTAGACATTATTTTCAAATATACCATCTTACATGGAGAGTTTGATATCAAGGGAAACCGTTCCGTATAGCGCGCGGCCAGGTTTACACATATTACCGCGCAATATATGTGGTTTTATCACGTCTCATTTCCTGAGGAAGCCGGTTTACTGATGTGCCGCGACACAGTCGATTTGCAGCAGCTACTACGTCGTTTGACAACTGCCAGTAAAGTAATGCAGCTTTATTCCATCGATCATCCACAGGTCAGGAATGCGCTGAGTCCCATCGTTTCTGAACTTAATGCTTTTATCAAACGGGGCGCTTCGCTGATTCTCAGCGCAAAAGAAGATGGAATATGGTACGGGACCGAACATCTCATTCCGGAATTGTCGGATGATGGTCCGCTATGGAATAATCTTCTTCAGCTCGGGATCAGCGAGATCGTCTTAAAACCCGGACTTCTTCTCGATGAGTTCGTCGAACTCATCGAGCTTTTATCCGTTAATGTAAGTCAGGTGATCAACCAGGGAGGCATTCAGTCTCTCTATAAAAAGAAAAAGTGGGAGCATATTCGCCTGGTGGTTCAGGATTTCAGCAGGTCTGAGGGAGAAGCTCTCATTCAAAGCTACGAATCCATGACGGAGGAAGAAAAAACTTCCGTCAAGAAACCTGCGCTCGAATGGTTCATAGAACAAAAAGGTGAATTGCCCGAAGAACACCTCGCCAGACTTGCGGCGATGCATAAAAAAGCGGGAGGTTTTGGTGAACTGCTTGAGATACTCGGCGCACCTGACAGTGCACTTGATGATTCCTCGGTACTCCATACTCTCTGCCAGTTCTGGCTGGGTTTAGCCAAAGCGTCATTGAATATACCTTCCGTTGAGTATACTCTCGCAAAGGATCTCCTGACCTTCGGACCAGATCAGCTCCTCGATTTTTTTCAACAGGAAGGCCATGCACGTCGATACGGCTTATGTAATCCGTTCAGAAGTATGGGTTATTCCCAAGCGGGAGCATTTATCGCGAAACAACTATCGTTAAAACCCGGTTTGGTATCGGATTGGATTGAGCTGGGCAGACTCGTACTGAAACAAACAGGAGATCGTCGCAAACTCTTTCTCAGCGCAGCCGAAAATCTTCAAACATGGGACGGAAAATCCCCCGCTCTTCCGGTTCTTGAGAATGAAATCGCGGATAGTGGCAAACTTGAACGTGGATTGATGCAGCTCTTTCAATCATCAACCAAGGTTATTTCCAAATTACCATACCCCTGGCAGGGAAGGTGGGAGAGTGCGATTCTCACTAGACGTTGCATAGGATTGCTCGAGCGGTTGCAGATTCCTGAAGACGTTCGTATTCAATGGATATCCCTGGAACTCGAACGATTGATCAAGAAGCGAGATCACTCAGGTATTATTGAGCTACTGGAAAGCACGAGAGATAGGGTTCAACTCTCCGAAACCAGGAGATCCATGGGAGTTATTTCTGCAAACTCCATGAAATTGCTTCCGGAACTCATGCATGAACTTTCAGTTCATTCCAGGACACGATTTATTACCGCCATACGGGAGATCGATGAGAGATGGCGGGAGCTGATCGCATCGTTGCTTGAGTTCGCCGAGGGGAAAAGAATTCATGAATTGGCGAAGGAATTCAAAGAGGCGGGATACGACGTACATGAGATAATTTCGACTCTCCTGCAGCACGAACAGCTGGATGATTTGAAACGAGCGATACGACTCCTCGGCATTCTTGGCACTGAAACCGATGCTCAACTCCTTCTTCCTCTTCTCCAACATGAGGATCATAAGATACGGATTGAAACACTCGAGGTTCTTGTGAACCTGAGCCCGGATGATCTTGTTCTCCAGATCCCAACATTAATTCTGGATTCCAATCCAATCGTCGCGAGAGCTGCACTCACTATCGCTCCTGATCTTCCCGGTATTACGGAGGTTGTTTGTGCCGCCACACAGGATGGGTGGTTGAGAAACGTTCCCGAAGAGCTCGGCCTTGAAGTGGTGATGTTTATGAGTGAACTCGGAAGTCTGGAGGAGCAGGCGGAATTCGCCACGGCCGCTCTGTCAACTCCATTCACGGGGCGGAGCGTTCCTGTGGCCGTGAAAGACGCGGTTAAGATTATGCTTGGTAAGAAAGAACGAAAACCTTTCCTCGGGTTTTTCAGGAAAAAGAACACCCTGACGGAAAAGGACGCTGATGTCTGATCCTGTAACAAATGCACTGGTGGGGATGAATTCCGCTCTGAGAAATCTCCGTCTTTATCCGCCGGAACATTCACTCTCACTCACCGCGGTAGAGCGAGCATATGGTCTCCTTAATCTATGCTTGGACGAGAGCGGCGATCTGACATTGGGTATTTCCGGCAATAAGGCGATACATGCCGGACGCATACTGTATGAATCAGAGAAACGAGCCGAAAGCATCATGTCTATTCTTTCAGAAGCAGGAATAACATGGTTGCGCATCAGTACCGGCATATCTCAGGAGGAGTTGGGACAGTGGCTTCTGTTACTCTCCGAGATTGATGATGACAGTATGACGATACACAGTTGGGAAGGAGAGCACATACACCACGGTGCAGGAGAAAGTGAATCCGCAAACGCACGGAGCGAGCGCGGTTTACTGCTCATGGAAATCGTTTTTCGTGGATTACAGACCAGGAAACAGCTTCCAAATGATGATATCCGACAGTTCTTTGAACGGCAACTCGCTGATATCCGAAAAGGATATCCCCCCCTTGCAGTATTGGAGCTATCACTCGGACAGGATAATTATCTCATAGAGAGAGGATTATTGGTTTCTGCCTTATCCATGGTTATCGGACGTTGTATCGGGTTGGATGATGAGATGATACTCCAGCTTGGAGCCGGGGGCATGCTTTGCGATATAGGCTTGATTGATGTAGACAATTCAATTCTCAGCTCCCATCAGGGTGGCACGGAGATTATACCGAATTGGGATGATCATGCTGTAGCAGGAGCGCGTATTCTGGCTAAAATCGGCGCTCCAAGTGTTTCTGTTATGGTTGCCGCTGAGCACCATTGGGGGTTGAAGGTGGCCTCTCCCGCCCGGCATCCGGTATCGGTTATCGTGGGGATGGCCGATGACCTTATCGGTCGGATATTGGGTGGTTACGGTTGTTCCCAACGCCGGTTGGATCTGGCACTGATTGATCTTTGGAAAGAAGGGGAACACTATCCGCCACTCATTCTGAATTCACTCATGAAGATGAGTGGGATTTTTGAAATCGACACGGTGATTCGATTATCGAATAGAAAACAGGCTCGTATCGTGGAGGTCAATGCAACGGAACCGATCCGTCCCAAGGTCGTTTTGCTCGATGATGAGTCGACAATCATCGATCTTTCATCGCCGGAAGAACGGGTTACCATATCCGCGGTAACTTTTGAATAAACACGTGTCACATCCCGACCGGAAAAAGCATGTTCATCTAATCGGAATCGGCGGTAGTGGCATGAGTAGTCTCGCAGGATTGTTCCAGGAGATCGGATGGCGTGTATCAGGATGCGACAAAGCCGCCGTATATCCGCCGTCTTCCATAACGCTCTCCAATCTTGGTATCAAACCGCTTTGTGGTTTTAATCCACACCATCTAGACACGACGACGGATCTGGTTATCGTTGGAAATATTGTTCGGAGGGATAATCCCGAGGACATAGCAGCGCGTGCTCAGGGAATGGAGCGGCTTCATATGGCGGCTGCTCTCTTCGAGTATTTTATTCAACATAAATCGAGCGTTGTCGTGAGCGGCACTCATGGCAAAACTACGTGTTCGTCGTTACTCAGTTTTCTCCTGACGCGAATGGGGCTCGATCCAGGTTACTTCATAGGTGGCGTCATTCGAAATCTTGGAACCAGTTACCATCTTGGGACCGGCGAACACTTTATAGTCGAGGGCGACGAATATGACTGTGCGTGGTTCGACAAACAACCAAAGTTCCTCCACTATCATCCTCGCCACCTACTCATGACAAACGTTGAATTCGATCATGCGGATATTTATAATTCCATTGAGGATGTCATCCAGTCGTTCACCAGACTAGTTGAATGTATGCCACCCGATGGATGCATTGTTTACTGCAAGGATTCCCCCCTCCTGACCGAAATTGTTCATGATGCAGCGTGCCCCGTGGAAAGCTATTCTGAATCACGGCGTGATGCCGATTGGCGATGTGAATATATCGGTAACCACGATGGAATGCCCCAATACAATCTCATGTGCCGGGGGAAAATCGCAGGACGGTTCTCCTCAAAACTCATGGGTCGACATAATGCGTTGAACGTGACAGGTGTCCTCGCTCTGATCCAATCAATGGGATTGGAGATTACTGAAGCTCTCTCATTTTTGCCGGAATTTTCGGGAGCCGAACGTCGTATGCAGATCCGTACCACGGGTGATGTTACTCTCATCGATGACTTTGCCCATCATCCCACTGAGATCAACGCGACCCTGTCGGCAATTAAAGACCGTTGGCCCTCTCATAGAGTATGGGCCCTCTATGAGCCCAAGACTCAGACAAGTCGAAGATCGGTGTTTCAGGACGAAACCGCCGGATCATTGATGCGAGCAGACGGTGTTCTTATCCTCGAACCGGAAGATGTCAGCGGAATTCCCCCCGAATCGCGTATCGATATCAGCGGTCTTTGTGATACAATCAGATCAGAGGGTACTCAGTGTCATTCATTCAGTTCCATCGAAATGCTCATACACTTTCTGGTTCCACGACTCAATGAACCTGATACCATAATTGTACTGATGAGCGCCGGCAGTTTCCATGGACTCGGCGCGATACTCGAACGAGAAATCGCGGAGAGGAAATTGGGTTCGCCGATATGAAACGAAGTCGGATATGATCGGTATTAGACAGCTGAAAGGCGTTCTTTTTCGATTCAGCGCCTTGATAATGGTTTTGTTACTTTTCCTTACGGTCGAATTCGTATTGCGATTTCTTGATGTCCCTAAACAGGGTAAATTGTTTCACGATTTGGGTGAGAAGGTTCAATTTTCCCGTGGCGCGGCAATTCGATATTTCTCCGCCGGAGCAGAATACATTCCCGAGGCGTATCCGGAAACTTTCGATCACCCCAAAAAGGAAGGAATCATCAGAATATTTTGTCTTGGCGGTTCAACCATGGCAGGATATCCGTACAGCTATAATGGAGCCCTTCCTTCCCTCATTCGGGATGCCCTGATTCAACGGAATGAGTCGCGACGTGTGGAAGTTATTAACTGTGCGATGCCAGCAGTTGGGAGCTATACGGTTCGGGATCTGTGTCGCCATATACTTCGATATGAGCCGGATGTTATTGTCGTTTATACCGGTCATAATGAATTTTACGGCGCTTTAGGCGGTGCATCCACACAAAAACTTTTTGATAAACGGTTTATTCAGCATCATCTCAAACTTCAAGACCTGCATTTCTATAGACTTTTGTGGAAGGGAATCGGTTTCATCAAGGGATCCGGTACACAATCATCGCGGGGACCTACTCTAATGGCGCGGATGGTCGATCGATCAATCATCCGGGAAGAAGACATGCTCTATGAGCACACGCTGGATCAGTTTTCGCGGAACATCGAAGCATTATATGATCTTTGTTCAGGGAGAGCGGAACTTATCATCTGTGAGGTAGTTTCAAATCTTCGTGATCAGCAACCATTCGAACCGTATGATGTTTCTTTCAGTCATATCAGACACTATACGGGTGATGAAGCCGCTTCGTCCGATTCAACCGTTTCAGCGCTGGATATCTACACTGAAGCACGGAGAGCGGAAGAAAATGGAGATTTCGGTAAAGCACGCCTCCTGTATACGCTATCAAGAGATCTTGATGGTCTTCGGTTCAGGGCAAGTTCCGCATTGAATGATACCCTGCGCGCAATATCTCGCCGCAGGAGTGGGTATCTTGTCCGTCTTGAATCCGTTTTCGACTCGAGGAGTATATTTGTTTCTCCGGGATATGATCTTTTCATTGATCATCTCCACCCGAATCATCACGGCTATCTCACCATGGCTGAGGAAATATCAGCAACCATCGCGGATGTCTTTGTGGAATCGGAGATACTACCTGACTTCCCGCGGGGGACGTATATTCGACATGAATGTGAAGAGATTTCGCTGGTGACTCCCCTTGATCAGGCCATAGCTGTTGACAAAGTATACAGGCTCATGGATCACTGGCCATTTCCCCCTGATCATCCACGACCTGTTTTCTCCTTTGAAGACAGCATAACGATCCTGGCCCGGATGTATCACGATCGCCAAATTGCCTGGAGTGACATCCATCTCAAAGCGAGTTCCTATCATATGCGTCATGGTCGATATGCCTCGGCACGACGTGAAGCGGAGGCGATTCTCAAGCAAGCGGTTGGTTTTTGGCCGGCATGGGTAAAAGTTGGAGATAGCTTTCTTGGAGAGGGAGACTTCGATATTGCGGTATCTTCCTACCAAAATGCGATACTGTGGGCAGAACAGACTGATGCGCCAACCGGGCATATCCGGGCGAAGTACGCGTCGGCTTTACTCGCTGGGGGGCAACCAGAGAAAGCATTACGCGAATTTGATCACATACTCAATAACAATGATGATCTTTCCGGTATTGATCGTGTCAGGGCATTATATATGCAAGGTATCACCTATATTGAACTCGGAAATATTGATGCAGCGAGAAAGACAGTTAAGAAATTGCGCCTTGCTGAAAACGGCGATGAACTTGCTAACAGACTGGAGACCAAACTCTGACGTTGTTATATTTCACCGTTCGATGTGAAATGTATACAATAAAACTATAACAAAACAGTATACTAAAACGAAACATGAATGTTTCGGAGGGTGCATATGGAATCAGTAGTGTACCGACCATTGAAAGCCGGTGCAAGTGCCGTTGTTGAATTGGGAAATGAAGTCAGAGGAGCCACATCAGAGGAATTTCGGTCCGTGGTTCGTCATCTTCTTTCACGCGGCATCTACTGGATTGCCATGGATTTCCGGAGTTCCTGGTCCGCTGACTCCATGGCCATCGGCGTTCTTCTCATGGCTCAGAAATTGTGTAGCGAACAGGGGGGAGCGGTCTTTCTGCTGAAACCGAGTAAAGCCATCCTATCTTTACTCCAAGTGCTCCAGGTTCACAATTATTTCCCCATTGTGGAGGATGAAGAGTCGATTCTCGAGAGAATACACCAGGCAAAAATCAAACGTGCACGGATCGAATAATTTCCGCGGAACCATACATCTACGTATCAGTTCGCTGGTAGCAATCTGTATTTGTGTCTATTCTTGCAGAGGAGATGTAGAGTTGAAACAGGACTGGCAAACTGCGAGGAGGAGTATGGTCGAGGACCAAATCGTCGCGCGTGGTATTTCCGATCAGAATGTTTTGGACGCCATGATGACGGTTGAGCGCCATGAGTTTGTTCCAGAGAACCTGAAATCTTATGCTTATTCTGATCAACCGCTCCCCATCGGCCACGGTCAGACCATCAGTCAACCATATATCGTTGCATTGATGACTGAACTGCTCAATGTGGGTAGCGCTGATACGGTGTTGGAAATCGGCACCGGATCCGGCTACCAGGCCGCGGTTCTTTCCCACATTGTATCTCATGTTTATACGATTGAGATAGTGGAACCATTAGCTGCAACTGCGGAAAAACGGTTACGTGCACTCGGTTGCAATAACATCACGGTAAAGGCGGGGGACGGATACGGTGGGTGGCCCGAATTCGCTGATTTCCAGGGCATAATAATTACAGCCGCACCACCACGAATCCCGAAACCGCTCCTTGATCAGCTGGCGGTTGATGGGACGATGGTCGTACCGGTTGGAGACGCATTTCAGGAGCTCCAGGTTATTACACGCCAGGATACGGGATATCACAAGGAACGCAGCATACCAGTCCGTTTCGTTCCCATGGTGGGCAAGATCCGAAATCCCCCATAATCCGGGCACTTTCCCCCTGTAGTACGAAACGCCATCCTCGTCAGGCGGTTCGTTTTATTTCCCAAAATACTGTTCCGTCGAATGACTGATGCGGTGCCGCGTATCTTCCATTTCGGCTTCAGGAACATGGTGCGTAGTGAATATCTCCATGCATCAATTCACCGTACCCAGATCCGATCTATGCATTGAATCGGAAATCCTCAACAAACTTGTAAAAATCTACGAGTGACTATAAGCTTTTACTCTTCATCAATCCACAGCGATCCTGTCAGGGAGGTAATCGTGCGGAAAATCAGTATAATCATCTGCCTGCAGGCATGCATCTGCTTAGGCGTATCGTTGGCAAATACCTATCATTCAATAACAGTGAACGGTGATCTGACGGATTGGGATACGGACTCGGAACGCTGGTGGAGTTCGACGTCAGGGAAAAACGGTTATATGACCTGGGATGCTGATTCATTTTACGTCGGTTTCGACGGCGTCAATATCAATGATAACGGTGGGGATAACCAGTCTGTATTTGTGGGAATCGATTTTGATCCCATGCCGGGACTATCCGAGGGTGAAGGAGATTCGATGCTTCCGTACGAACAATGGTATGCCGGTTCAACGGTTCACCTTCCGTTCAACGCCGATCTCCTGTATTCCGTAAAGGCTGTTTCCGGATTACCGGAAAATCATGCATGGATTCATGACGGCGTACAATGGCAACGGGACGGAGCGGGCGGTTCGGATGATCTTTCTACGGAGTTTTCCTCCGTCTGGTACGGCAGCGCATGTGAGATAGCGATACCCCGTTCTCATTTCATTTATTCGTCACATATTCACACGGTCATCTATGCGAAAGATCTTTCTTCCAATGGAGGTTGGGGGTGGCTCTATAGCGGTGTTCCGGATAACGGAGTAACTGACGGAACGGGAGATAAGACGTTTATACATCATTACGGATTCAGATTGGGACCCGAAATCAGGCCGAATGATGGAGTATTCTACGATGCCGCCCAGGGACATCTC